>Ga0116193_1000026_pt1 | contig 151754 bp, 154 predicted proteins | sample AD_UKC115_MetaG_FD_89892 | JGI IMG/M metagenome (GOLD analysis project Ga0116193, IMG submission 89892) | Active sludge microbial communities of municipal wastewater-treating anaerobic digesters from Hong Kong - AD_UKC115_MetaG | ecosystem: Engineered > Bioreactor > Anaerobic > Digestate...
CTCCTAAAAGTGATTTTTCGTAACCATCGACCCTCAGGCCTATCAAAAAACCGTAGCCCCAGGGACTACGGTTCTCGTTAGTAGCGGGGAGTGGATTCGAACCACTGACCTCCGGGTTATGAGCCCGACGAGCTGCCACTGCTCTACCCCGCATCAAGAGGGATCATTTTACCCCTGATAAGCTGACAAGTCAAGGAATACAACCAGATATTGGTACCCCTGCTGAAGACGGAAATATCTTTCAAAGTACCAAACTTTGTATCAAAAACAGCGTAAATTATGGTCTTGAAACTAAATTAACTTGGGTTTTATCGACAATTTATTCATTGTTAATGCTTTTTCCATACCAGATATGAATAATGAAATATGTATTTATAGATGTGCTTTATTTGACAATGATTTCTTGAAGGAGAAATCTTATCAATCCGTAACATTATTGTTGCGAAAATATTTGGAGGTAGAAAAAACAATGAAGAAAAAAAGCAATATGCATTCTATCAGGGTAACACTGCTGGCAATTATTGCAGTTGCGCTTGTCATCATGGCTGCATCATTGACTATATATTCCACGGTAATTCTAAAAAGTACCCGCATTACAGATTCCACAAACGAATTGTCATTGACAGCACAAGATGAAGGCGCAAAAATTGAGGCGAAAATGGAAAACGCAATGGATGTTGCTCGAACGTTGGCAGCATCATTGAAAGCCATGAAGAAGGGGAATTCCGACCTTTCTCGATCACAAGTGAATAACATGCTCGAGCAAGTCCTTTTAGAAAACCCCGATTTCTTGGGAGTCTATACTGCCTGGGAGCCCAACGCGTTTGATGGTAAGGATAATGAATTTGCCAATACTTATGGTCATGATCAGACCGGGCGATTTATTCCTTACTGGGCTCGAGATGACAGCGATGATATCTCCCTTTCAGCATTGACAGGATATGAGGATAATGGAAGTTATTACCAGGTTCCTAAAAGCCTGAAGAAGGAAGCTATTATTGAACCCTATAGTTATGAAGTCAACGGTAAAGAAGTGCTGATGACTTCACTGGTTGTACCGATTATCATAAATGATAAATTTGTTGGTATTGCTGGTGTTGATATAGCACTGGATTATTTACAAGAAACTGCCGATAAAGTTGATCTTTATAATGGAACCGCAAGTTTCAGCATTTTCTCTAATGATGGGATCATTGCAGCTTCAAAAGGCACGCCTGAACTTCTTGGGCAATCCATTAATGATTTCTCTACTGATGTAACAGATATCCTTTCAGGCATTCAAAAAGGAGAAGTCTTCACATCAGAATCTGATGGCAAAATATTAGCTTTTGCTCCAGTTACTATTGGACGCACAACTACCCCCTGGTCTGTCGTTATCTCAGTTCCAACCAGTGAAACGACCAGAGAAGCAAACAGAACTGTTTTACAGTTGATCATTTTAGCCATCCTTGTTCTGGCTGTCTCACTCGTTTTTCCTGTAATCGAAATCACAAAGATAACATCTGGATTGAATGTGATTGCAACATCTGCTCACAAGCTTGCTCAGGGTGATATCACAGTAGACGTAAATGAATCAGTGATTGAAAAGATACGTAGCCGTAAAGATGAACTGGCTGAAATCTCGTTTAGTTTTGGAGCTTTGCGTCAATACCTAACCCTTTCAGCTAATGATGCTGATGCAATTGCCAATGGTGATCTTACCATCGATGTACAGCCAAAAAGCGAGAAAGATAAACTTGGAAATGCTCTGAAAAAGATGCTTCAAGCAATGCATTCGATGATCACTCAAATCATTGATAGCGCTGGAGCATTAGGTGCATCTTCGGAGCAATTGGCTTCTGCTGCAAATCAGGCTGGTCAGGCAACCGCCCAAATCGCTGCAACTATTCAACAGGTTGCCAGTGGTACCACTCAACAATCACAGAGTGCAGCCATCACTGCCAGTTCAGTAGAGCAGGTCTCTCGCGCAATCGAAGGTGTAGCTCAAGGTGCCCAGGAACAAGCCAGCGCCGTAGCGAAGGCATCTTCGATCACTTCACAGATCAATGAATCGATCAGTATTTTCACGAAAAACATCGAAAAGACAAGTAGCGATTCAGATGCTGCTGCCATTTCAGCCAAAGAAGGTACCAAATCTGTTGAAGAAACTTTAATGGGCATGGAAGTTATCAAAGGTAAGGTTGGGGTTTCTGCAGAAAAAGTTCAGGACATGGGGACCCGGTCTGAGCAGATTGGCATGATCGTTGAAACCATCGAAGACATTGCCTCACAGACCAATCTCCTGGCATTGAATGCTGCGATTGAAGCTGCTCGCGCAGGAGAAAATGGAAAAGGTTTCGCAGTTGTTGCAGATGAGGTTCGCAAACTTGCAGAACGGTCTGCATCTGCAACACGAGAAATCGGTAATCTTGTTCGTGGTATTCAAAAGACCGTCGCAGAAGCAGTATCAGCCATGGATGAGAGTTCGCGTGAAGTAGAAATTGGAGTGCAACGAGCCAACCAATCAGGCGCTGTTCTTCAGAACATCCTTGAGCTTGTAGAGACTGTCAATAAACAGTCCAAACAAGCAGCAGAAGCAGCGGAAAAGATGAGCATGGCTGCTAATGAGTTGGTCACTGCGATGGATTCAGTCTCAGCGGTAGTGGAGGAGAATACAGCCGCCACTGAGGAGATGGCTGCCAGCTCGAATGAAGTAGGGAAAGCGATTGAGAATATCGCCAGTGTCAGCCAGGAAAACAGTGCCGCAGTAGAAGAGGTTTCAGCCTCAGCAGAAGAGATGAGTGCACAGGTAGAAGAAGTAACAGCCTCCGCTCAATCTCTCGCAGAGATGGCACAGAAACTGAATGAAATTGTCAGTATATTCAAAATATAGGTAGATTTCAATGAATTCGAAAGGGCTGTTCAGCCTGAACAGCCCTTTCTTTTTAATCTATGATCGCATTATTAAATAATAAGATCCCTTTACTTAACATGAAAGATAGGGATCTAGATTATTTGATTAAATGTGATTTGCCTTGATAGGCATATGAAAATAATCTTTTACTCTTTTATCGTCAGATTCATGGTGTCGAAAGTATTTGGATCTATTTGCACATGGTTTCTGCGAATCTCGTAATGAACATGGGGTCCAGATGATTTACCCGTATTTCCAGAAAGACCAATAACTTCGCCTCTTTGGACTGTTTGGCCTACGGTTACAGGGATATCGGAAAGGTGACCATAGTAGGTTTTATAAGGGCCATTCTCCACAATCACCAGGTTGCCATATCCTGCTTCACTCCAACCAGCAAATACAACAGTTCCTTCAATAGTGGAACGTACTGGCGTACCCACAACTACACCAAAATCCAAACCATGGTGAGTAGAAGTATAACCCTGTGTCAAGCGACCTTGAACAGGTAGATCGGATGATTGTATTCCATATTGCGAGTAATCTACTTTTGTCTGAACTGGTAGATCGGTTGATGGAATTCCATATTGCAAATAGTCTAATTTTGCCTGAACAAGATTTTCTACGTTGAAAGAGGCAAAAGCATTTAAGGGAAGCATCTGAGGTTCTTTTGGTGATCCTTCGGTGGATGATTGTAATTGGGTAGATAGTTGTTGCGAATGTAATTGATCAAGGATCAGCAATAATGACGGAACCATGCTACCAATATTATTATTCTGCTCTGTGTCGGAATTCAAGGTGGAATCTAGAGTGGAGAGCAACATATAGGAAAAAAGCTGTTGAAAAGAAGTGGTCTCTGCCTGTATTTTGTTCGCAGTAAGGTTCGAAGAGAGGTTATTTGTGATTGTATCCGTTAAATAATTAGAGATTGATAGATCATTCATGCTTTAAGTATAGTAATTGAATTCTATGCAGCACATAAAGATTTCATAAATTACACATTACGATTTTGTTCAGAAGCATAATGAACATTTACTTTGCTTTTACAGAGAATTCAGATGGTGTTTACATAAAGAAGAATGTGACATTATTAAACTGGATTTACTGATACCATTCGTGACCATGGTTTTAGTAGGTGATTTAATTTGTTGAATATTGCTCAAAATCAATCTGTCGATATTCAAAAAAAAATGGCAAAGCTCTGTATAGGTGAAAACCGCCTTGAAGAAGCTTTGGATATCTATTTACATATCTTGCACTCAAATCCCGATGAACCGGAAGTGTTGAAAATGATCGGTGAATTGTACCTTGCAGCAGGGAATAACAAGACAGCCGAGAGAGTATTTTCAATGATACTGCAAAAACATCCTGAGGATAAATCCCTTCTTCAGAAAATAAAAAACGCAGGTATTAATTCCAAAAAAGAATCCCATCAGGAAAGTATCCCAACTTCACCGGAAGCATTACGGAGATTATTACAATCGCTAACACATCGTGAGCAACCAATCAGTAAAGAAGAGTTATCAAAAGCAGCAAAACTATTGAACGAGATCACCCACAGTTCCAGTCCTGCTGCTGTAGTTGCCAAACATTTGAACGAAATTGATAACCTATTACCAGCCTTGATCGATTTAAACATTCAGCAAGCAAAGAACGATGGTCGATCTGATCTTGCAGCAGGGTTAACTAACTTGAAAACTAACATCACACTTCAAAAATCAATCAACGAAAATCGCAACCAGGCCCTATGCATTAATACCGGTATCGAAGAAATGAACCGGGTGGAATTCTCTGGAAAAGTGGCGATTTATCAGCCAGCTAACAATTGTGATGAAGACAATGATCGCATTCAGTTGTTAAGCGCAGCGCTCAAAACCAACAATTGTCTGACAGATGACTATGAAAAATCTGGAGTTCTTCCAGATATTGCAGTCTTCAGTAACCCTTTTCTCGATCCGCTCCTCATGGAGAGGATGGCGAAACTTTCCACTGCCAGAGTGCCGGTCATACTTGATTTAAATCCAATATATGAGCAGACCTATTTGCCACAAACACATCTGGCAAAGAATAATGTCATCACTCATATTTATGATCGTTCGTATGTTTCTTCCCTCATTCTAGCTGATCTAATCACAGTGAACTCAGAATCTTTTGCTGAGAGCCTGAGAATGTCAGGAAATCCCGCAATGTGTATTCCCACTGGGTGGACGGTAAAAAATCCCTATTGGGCAATCAACAATAAAACAGGTGTGACACTACAAATGGGTTGGTTCGGAAATTCAGGTAATCTGGAAGATCTTGCAGTTATCCGGCGACCTTTGATCCGCCTTCTTAGTGAATTTGTGGATAAGGTTCGTTTGATCATTGTAGGTGATCAAGATGCATTTCGCATGTTCGATCATGTACCCGCTGAATTAAAGACTTTCATTCCTTATCTTGTAAAAGACGAACTGCCATATATCATCAACCAAATGGATATTGTCCTTATGCCATTGCGAAAAACAATGAAAAACATCATGCGATCAGATGAGTTATTGATGTACGCAGGGATCAAGAAAATACCATGGGTAGCTTCTCCATTCTCAATGGTAAAGAATTGGGGAAAAGGTGGTGTGATGTGTACTACTCTTGAAGAATGGCATACCAGCCTTCGCTGCTTAATTCTTGATCAGACTTTACGAGAATCCTTGGGCTACGAAGGTTTTCAAAAGGCTGCACGGCGTGAAATGCTTGTTCATATTCAACAATGGTTCAAAGCGTTTAAGCTTGTTCAAGGTCAGAAAAAGAATTAATTGAAGTGTTAGCTACGGAGTGAATCTTCAGTGAACATCGTGTTTGTCCACAGTAAACGTCCACAAGACCAGTATCAAGTTCTCTGGCGCTGTAAAAATATTGCAAGGGCAATCGAGAAAACAGGACTGCATCATGCAACATTTTTAGAGATTCCCGATTTCGTAGCGAATAATGAAAATAGCTGTAAAGCTTGTAGTGAATCAGACTTAATCGTTATTCATCGATATTGCGTTGATTCAGTTCTTAAAATGGCGCTAAATTGGAAGAACTTAAATAAAAAGTTAGTATTGGATATGGATGAGGCTGTTAACTTGATCCCTGGGGAAATGGGGTCATATCAGTTTTGGAATAATGGTGATTTTTCGCCTTACTTTTTTTCTCCTTCTAATCCAAATAAAAAGATCAATCCCCCTCCGATAAAACAACTATCATGGGCTGCAACTCTTGTCGACGCGATCACCGTTTCATCCCATCGTCTTGCTGGAGACTGGGAAGAATATGGAAGGATTTGGGAAATTCCAGATTATATTAATTTTGACCAATATTTAACTGTAAGACACAAGGAAAGTGATGAAATCTGGATTGGCATGGGAGGGACTCCAATATCACCAAAAGCATTCAAACAAAGCGGATTGATTGATGCATTGGTAAAAGTCTGCCAGAAAAACCCTCAGGTACACCTCTTTTTAGGTAATGCGCCGTCAGAGTTGATCCAGGAAATCGATATTCCCAACCAACAAAAGGTGACTTATTCATGGCTCCCACCTGAGGATTGGGTATTTCACATTTCAGAGCTTGATATTGGTCTGGCTCTGGCATATAGTGAATATGATCTAAGGTTCAGCAGAAATCGGGTATTGGAATATCTGGCAACCCGGATTCCCTGGGTTGCAAGCGACCACCTGCCATACCGTGATCTGAATAGTTTTGGATTGCTGGTTGAAAACAGTAAAGAAGCCTGGTATCAGGGTTTGATGATGACAATCGATTCTCTGCCAGCATTAAAGAAAAAAGCTGAAAGTAACTCATATGTCTATGCTGTAAGTCAGGATATAAATGAAAATATTTATAAGATCATGAAGGTTTATGAATTTATTCTTGATGAGAAGTAGTATGGAGCCTAAAAATGATATACCGTAAAATGGACAAGACGGATGAGAAAGATAAGGTTAGTGAAGAGACTCCTCGTATCAGGCTTCCCAATTTACTGTTAATTCCTGGGGGAGAATTCTTAATGGGTACGGGTGATGTCGATGTAACGCACCTGCAATTAAAGGAGTCAGATTGGGCATATGATTGGTATGATAATGACCTATTTTTAAATGAACAACCGCAACATATAGTGATGGTAAAACCTTTTAAGATCTTTCAGTTTCCTGTAACAAATGAAGAATATCATACCTTCGTTTGGGATACTGGTTACCGTTTGCCAAAAGGATGGCAAAGCTTTACTTATCCACAAGAAGAAGGAAATCACCCTGTTACAGGTGTTTCGAAAAAAGACGCAGAAGCATATATCAAATGGATTAATTCCAGACTTAGAATGAATTTTCGCTTGCCAACAGAAGCGGAGTGGGAATTAGCTTCAAGAGGAACTGACGGTAGAATATATCCATGGGGAAATACATTTGACCCCTGGCGGTGTAATACCTCAGAGAGTATGAAAAAAGGTACAACCCCTGTAGGGCTTTATTCACCAGGTGGCGATAGTGTTTATGGTGCTGCAGATATGGTTGGAAATGTATGGGAGTGGACAAGCAGCATTCTCAAACCATATCCATACCGGGTAGATGATGGAAGAGAAAATCAAAACTCGAATGAACGCTATGTCATTCGGGGTGGTGCATGGTATTACAGCCGAAAACTGGCACGATGTGCCTGTCGTGAAGGCATGAGTTCTGAGCAGAGCTCTGATTCTATTGGATTTCGTCTTGCTTGTGACTTATAAAAAAGGAATACTAATCCGGAATGTCTTCGTAATAGTTATTTTCTATCTTACGGTAAGGAATTGTGATCTTAAAACAGGTTCCTTGCCCTAATTGGCTCTCAACTGTAATATTTCCTTCATGTTCTTTGATCGTTCTCAAGCAAACGGATAATCCCAACCCTGTGCCATGGCCAACTGCTTTGGTTGTATAGAAGGGTTCAAATAACTTTTGGATCTTCTCTGGTTCGATCCCTTTCCCATTATCTGATACCGTAATCTGATACTCGGTTCCTGTAAACCTTGATTTAATTTTAATGATCCCGTCCTGTCGGTTTGTTGACATGATAGCATCAATGGCATTAATTATTAAGTTAATCCAGACACCCTGAAGGTGATCTTGCTGTGCAAGAACAGGGGGCATCGAATTACACAGGTCCAATTCGACAGTAATAGGAAGTGTATGAAGCTCATGGTGGGTCAACATGAGGGCATTTTGAATAGTTTTATTAATATCTGTAGGTTCAAAATCTAAATTGTCTTTATGTGAAATACCTAGTAAATTTCGTACAACATGTGAGGCACGAATCCCGGCGGTTTCAATTAATTTCAATGACGCGATCTTATCTGGATCGTCATTTTTGGTTTCTTGAAGCAATATTTGTGCATTGGCAATAATTGCTGAAAGTGGATTGTTGATCTCATGGGCAATCCCTGCTGCTAATTGTCCAACCGTGGCAAGCTTTTCGGATTGGATGAGATTCGCTTCAAGGTTTCGCTTTTCTGTAATATCTACTTCTTGAATAATTGCGTGGTTTGAAACATGCATTTCATCGAAAATGGGATGAGTGCTTATCTCCCACTCAATATGTGTTTCTGAAGATGTCCATTCTCTCCAAAAGCGAGTTGTATTTTTTCCCTGAGTTAATGTTTCACTGACTCTACATGCAGGGCAGGGAGAGTTTCGACCAGCAATTGCCTCATAACAGGTTTTACCTACTAAAAAACTTGGTGATAGCGATGATCGAGATGCACAGGCTTCATTAATTGCTAAAATCGTATAAGACCTATCGATTATATACATTGAAATGGGAATATTATCAAACAATTCTCTGAGAATATCTCTTGAATTGGTGATTTCAGCTCGCTTGGTTTCCAATTGGGCAAGTGCAATCTTCATATTTTGAAGGTAATTGAGGTTTTCCATGACATCAGCAAGTAAGCTGGAATATTGCGATAATATTTCTTTACCATTCAAGCCGATGGGATTATGTGGGTTAATGATGATCATGGATCCCAGTAGCTTCCCATTTTTGGCACTAATATTTGAGTGCATCATGGAGTGTATTGAAATTATTGGATAATCAAGAATTTCATAAAGCGCTTCATTATTAAGTGAAAGAAAATCGATATTGTTTGAAGTATGATGCTGTATTGCTTTATTAAGCAGGTCAGGACTAATATGCTGACTGCTTTGATAGACCCACTCGTCTTGGGCATTCAATAGCTTTTTAATGATCAAATTTGGAATTTCTTGATCAATAAGGAGGAAAAACAGGTACTCAGCGTTAAAATAGCTTCGAATTCCTTTTACCAGATTATAAAGAGTCAGATCAGGATCTTTGATGCTTTCATTTACTGATAAACTGATCATCTGGAGAATCGCTTTTTCTCGTTCTTCACGCCAGAAGGTGGATACATGTACTTGCGCTATCAATGATCTTGAAAAAGCGTAGATCAACTTTGTCGCAAAAGCAAGTTCATTTTGATCTAACCCTCTTCCACGAATAATGATGACACCAATTGCCTTACCATGTGAAGACATGGGAAGGATTGCCGCAACTTGCAAAAGAGGGTTTTCACCTGACGGTTCTTGAGAACCGTAAACATTAATTGCATCATTGAATAATTGGCTGTTAGGATTCTCAAATTGAAGGTTCCAGATATCTGGAACATTGTATTTGATCCATTCGGAATTGAACCCAAGAGATGGATTGATCAAATAGATTGCTGCTCCATCGCGATCCAGGCATGAGGTTATCCATTTCATGCCCATATTTATGACTTGAAATAGATCTTCAGATTGAAGCAAGAAATCATAAAAATGATCGATTGCCTGATCTACTTTTGAATCAAAGCTACTGTTATCCGAGTTGTTCATGATAATGTTGGATCAGAATTTTGATTCTCTATTGTATATCCATAACCTGTAACAGTTTTTATAATAACCGGGTTGCGAGGATCCTCCTCAATCCTTTCTCGTAAATTGCGGATGTGGACTCTGACAAGATCTGAACTACCTGTATCACTTGGATAATCCCATACTTCATCGAGTAATCTTGAGGGTGAGAAAATTTCACCAGGGTGACTCATTAAATGATAAAGCAGATCATATTGTACCGGAGTGAGACGTTTACTTGGTGCATTGGGGGCTGAGAATTCGTAAGTGCGGGTATTCAATGAGTAAGGCCCGACAGAAATAATTCTCTTTCCATTTTTTTCGTTCTCTCTTTTTTCTTCTCTTATTGCTGAAAGTCCATGGATAACGTCTGAGGATTGAGGTGGGTTATTATATTGTGTGCGACGAAGAATGGCATGAATGCGGAAAATTAGTTCATTAATATTAAATGGCTTACCAAGATAATCATCTGCACCTGACATGAATCCATTCAGTTTATCTTCTTCACGAGTTTTCGCTGTTAAGAAAAGCACAGGTACATTACAGAGTAGAGAATCATTACGCATTTCCTGGCAGACGGTGTAACCGTCCATCCCTGGCATAACCACATCAAGAAGAACAAGGTCGGGGATTTCGCGCCTTGCAGTCTGAAGACAATTCACTCCCGAGTTAACCACTTTTACTCGAAATTCTTTACTGCGGAGCACTCTCTCAATAGTGCTGGCGACAATTTCATCATCTTCACAAACCTGAATCAGTTTCGATTCCATTTCAAAAAATCCTTTCAAAAAAGATTAATAAAATAAAAAAGCACTCAATAAAATTCAATCTGTATATTTTTTTAAAGAGTTACCAGTAATTATTAACCCTTAATTATGTAGATAGGCGCGTTCAAGCTTACAAAAAGCGAATTGCTTTGGGTTTGCCATCAAGCTCTAAAGACTGTTCGTCAGTTGTGAGGTTCTTCTTGCTGAGCGATTTGTTGCTTGAATTCAAATACGCTAAATACGGTCACATCTTTAACGATTTATCTACATCGATGGTAATAGTTTGTAAAGTACTGGTAATAGGTATTTTATTAAGTTCTTGAACTACATCGTTAACCTGCCATCCAGCTTTTAAAATTGCTTCCGCTGAATCTCTCGCAGGATTGTCCTCCTCCAGAACATGAATTAGGATTTGAGCGTCGGCTATGATAGTTGTTAATGGATTACTGATCTGTTGTGCAATGCCTGATGCAAATTCTCCAAGCGATGATAACTTTAATTCGGGCATACTGTCTAATGAGTTGGCAAGTTGGTTCTCAAGTTTTTTCCTGCATGTTATGTCCTGTCCTATAGATTGAAATTCTTTGATCGTTCCATTTTCATCTAAAATTGCCCTGCATACCCATTTTTGCCATCGAAAATCATTCGATAGCGTGCGCGTGCAATTTTCAATTGTGTGAAAAACATGGTTTTGATCAAATAATTTAATGATCGATTGTCTGTTTTCTCTGGCAGGGCAAGATGCACCTTCCAGGAAATGTTTTCCGATGATATCTTTCCGATTGTATTCAAAATATTCGCAATAAAGATCATTCGCATAGGTAATAATGCCATTCGGGTCAAATTGAACGATCATTAATTCTTCGTTCTTTTCGATGGCATCTCCTGACCATTTTTTATAGTTCTCAGGATTATTTAATCTACGCTGTTTTTGAAATACAACAGAGAGAATATTCGTCATGCTTTTTGCTACATTGATATCAAAGCTGGTAAATTGGACACGATTATCATTTGGAATGAAAACCATGATCCCCAAAATTTCATTGCTTGATATGATTGGAAATATCCCCGCTTTATCAACCTGGCAATTAAAAAGGCTGTAAAAGTAATCCGTGAGTGCAGATTCGGAATTTAAATCTTTATTAAACAAAATATGTTTATTTAGAAGAATAGTCTCTTGAAGGAGGTTAAGGCAATTTTTCTCCAGAAGATCAGGAAATGAAACGTTAGCTCTGTTGGAAAGCACCTCATGACTTTTGATAAAACTCTCCCCCTCATGTTCATAGATTAATATTGAACAGGGAGTAATCAATTGGTGCACTTTTTCCAAAGCCGATTGAATCATTTGATGGTAGTTATTTGGAGATTGATGAATGATATCTTGAAGAAGATGGCTAAAGAATTCTTCTCTCTTTAATTGTTTTGTTAATTTTTGTTGGATTAATTTATAGGTGGTTATATTTTGTAATGAACCAACAATTGCGATTGGGGTGTTATTATCTTCGCCAAAGATTACCGTTTCTTGGCCTTTTAGCCAACACCATTTACGGCTCTTACTGCGAAGATGAAATTCATGTTCCAGTATCTTATTGCCCTTCAGGCTTTTAATTTTAGAAAAATGTTCCAATACCCCTGGTAGATCATCTAAAGCCAATAACGCGATCAACTCGTTATGTTTCTTTTCAGTGATCTCTTCTGGCGAGAATCCGAGGATATTCTTGACTGCATTATTAACAAAAGAAATGCAACTTCTCTTAATATCCCAAACAAAGATAATATTTGGAGTGGTTTCGATAATTAATTCAAAGAATGACCGATCAGATGCTTCTTTTTTCTGCAGAATACTTTGGGTTACTATGGAATGATCAAGTGAAGGATCAAATTGATAAACACCTAATTGCCGGAGTGCTTTGGCTTTCTGGATAAAGTCATCTATCTTTTCAAATGAAAGATCATCCATTTGTAAATTGCCAACAACACCAGAAAACCCACTTATTGGATTCTGAACATTCTTTTGCTGAATCACAAGGACAAAGGGAATAACGAGAATTTTCTTTATGATCTGGCTGAGTTGGTTTTCGCTATATACAACGTTTATATCTTCATCCAGGAAAAGAAGATCAAATTTTTTGGAAGAAATATCTTCGTAGATTTGATCAGTAAAATCAGGACAGTTGATTTTAACATCTGGAATCCGTGATAGATAATCTACCAGCTTTTTCCGTAGAAGGGCGTGGGGTGAGAGAATCAAGATTTGTGTATCTCTATTGTAACTATACATGCCGGTTGTATACATATAAAAACCTGTCCGGGGTGCGATTATTCTACCAATAATACGAAAAAGATAGTCTATCTGAGCCCCTTTAATAAAATGTTGTTAATTGATTGTTAAGTTGATATTAAAGGTAATGCAAGTTGAATGCCAATAAAACTTCTGCAATCAAACTGTCCCAGAAAACAATGACTATTTAAATTAAAGAATAGTGAGAGCTTTTCCAATATGCCATAAAAAACACGTAAAGAACCTGAAGGATTATTAACTGGGATTTTATATTCCTTTCACGTCTGATTTATTTTTCTTTGTGTATTGATAGGGTAAAGTAGTTTCTGATGGGTGAGCACAGTCGCTGGTTATGACTGTATTTCCCTATCAGGTGAAGCGTTACTATGATCTTATTGACGAGATTTAATGGCACACAATTTTACATCAACGCAGATCTAATCCAGACCGTGGAAGAAACTCCCAATACGGTTATTACGCTTCTTGACCACACCAAATTCATTGTGAAAGAATCGGCTGCAACTGTTGCAGAAAAGTACGTGCAATTTAAACAAAAGGTGAACCAACCTTTTCAGGTAGAAAGAACTACGGGTTCTTGATCATCGGAGGTTTCGAAAAATCATGGATTTAGCAACGATTGGTGGATTAATAGCAGCCTTGTTGGTGATTTCAATTGTAATGATTATGGATGGAGGATCGCCTCTTGACCTGTTGTCTCACCCTTCAGCTATCCTGTTAATCGTTGGTGGGTCTCTGGCAGCAACGACAGTTACTGTTTCTGTGAAAACAGTAACCAAACTTCCCATTTTTATCAAACAAGCCATGACCACGAATAAATTCGATGTCAAAGAATCCATTGAATTATTGGTAAAGATGGCTGATAGGGCACGTCGTGATGGGCTCCTAGCCCTCGAAGAGGATTGTAAACAGATCAAAGATCCTTTTATGCAGAAAGGGATCATGATGGTAGTAGATGGCACGGATTCTTCTGAGATACGTGAAATTTTGGAAATTACAATTGAGCAAACACGCAGCCGGCATAAAGTAGGTATAGGCTTTTTCGCAGCAGCAGGTGGGTTTGCTCCTACTTTTGGTATTATCGGTACGGTTATGGGTTTGATCAGTGTTTTAAAGACATTGGATGATCCAAGCTCATTTACAAGGTCCATTGCAAGCGCGTTCCTGGCTACTCTTTGGGGCTTGCTGGTTGCCAATGTGATCTATCTCCCATTGAGCGGAAAGCTTAAAGCAAAAAGCGAAGAAGAAATTCATTTACGTTATTTGCAGCTGGATGGAATCCTGGCTGTACAGGCAGGAGAAAACCCGCGCGTGGTGAGAGAAAAATTAAATGCTTACCTCTCACCTGCAGACCTCAGAGCAGGCGAAAAGGCTAAACCAGAAGATGCAAAAGGAAAAAAGGCAGCTCCAGCTGTTTCCGAAAAAGGTGTAGCAAATGGCGCGTAAACACGAGGAAGAAAGCGAAAGTGGTGGTTCGGAGCGCTGGCTTGTCAGTTATTCCGATTTTATTACTCTTTTAATGGTGATTTTTGTGGTGTTGTATTCTATGGGACAGACAGACGTGGAGAAATATAAACAACTTGCAGAGAGCTTGAAATCTGCATTCTCTTTTGGAGGGCCTGTAGAGGTGATCGACTCTCAAATCAATGAAGCAGGCGGTAGCCTTGAAGATGGGCAAGCAAAGCCTATTGTAGTGCCTGGTATCCCAAGTGAACCCCCAAAATCGGAAGAAGTTGCTAATGAACTGACTCAAATGTTAGCAACGAATAACCTTGGAAATGAAGTAAGTGTACAGACAAACGTGGAAGGTGTCCTCATTTCATTAAGTGAAAAACTGGTTTTTGAACCCGGAACCGCAAAACTACCTTCTGATGTATATCCTGTGTTGGATATCATCGTGAATATGCTGAAACCAATTGATAATTCCATTCGTCTGGTTGGCTATACAGATAATCAGCCGCCTCTGGATCCTAAATTCGCTAATAATATGGAATTATCTGTAACCAGGGCAATGGTTGTGGCAGATTACTTGATCACGAAAGGTATCGATCCTGGAAGGATTATTGTCTCAGGAAGAGGTCAATATCAACCTATCTTTGAAAATGATACACCCGAACATCGGGCTTTGAACGGAAGAGTAGAAATTGTCATTATTTATAATGTGGAAAGTAGTGTAATTGGCATTGATACCATAAACATTGCTCCATAACCAACAGGGAATTGATCTATGCAAACAATAACAAAAATACTAAATGTCATGTTTAAAGCAATCACTATTATTCTATTTTTGATTATTGGATTGCTGACTATTGCTGTAGCATATATCATGTTTGCTCCAGACAATATGCCAAAGCCTTTTACGTTGGTTTATGCAACACCAATTACACCTGCAAGCAGTCTTTTGGGTGATATCGTCAAACAAAAGGATGAACCAACCCTTGTTCCCACTGTTGTACCTACTCCGGTAGTTTTACCAGGAGAGGGTGTGATGGTAGATATGAGTACCAAAATCATCAACCTGGCAGATACTACCGGACGTCGATATATCCGTCTTACAGTGGTATTAGAATTTGCACCTGAACCAAGCGCAACCCAAGAGACCAAAGGTTCTGAGGGAGAAGTTGACCCTAATGAGGCGCTCAAAACTGAAATTGCTAATCGAATGCCTTTGATGGATGATGTAGTGATCACTTTATTATCAACGAAAACTTATGAAGAATTGTATACCGCAGATGGTAAAGAAGCTCTTCGAAAAGAAATTCTCGATGCTATCAATACAAAACTTCCTGAATTCCGTGTTATATCGGTTTATTTTACAGAATTTGTGGTGCAGTAAACTATGTTGACTCAATCTGAAATTGACGCTTTGCTGGCGGGTACCATCGATATCGAAGGAAAAGATGGCGCGCAGGGAGTAAACCTGGCTGATCTAATGAACCCATCTGCAGAACACCAGGAAGCAGATGCGGGCAAGAAAAAGAAAATTCAAGCCTACAATTTCTGGTCGCCAGACCGGTTTTCAAAAGAACAAATGCGTGCTGTGGAATTAATCCATGAGGACCTGGCAGAACGTTTGACCACTTCCATGCCAACTTTTTTAAGAACGAATATCCGTCCACGTCTGGTTCATACAGAGCAGGGACGATTTAACGATTTTTTGGCAGATTTTCCTGAAAGCACACTTTTCCACATTGTTGTATTATCTCCATTACCAGGACAAACAGTATTGACATTAAGCCCTGATATCAGCACCTTGATTCTTGAACAGCGATTAGGGGGAAAGGTTGAAAGAAAATGCGAGGATCATCAACCTACTGATATTGATCAATCTCTTTTACGTGGGTTGATTGAGCATATGTTGGGAGATATCAAAGCAGCCTGGAGTAAAGTTGTTAATATCGAGCCAGCTTTGGAAGATAGCACCGTAAACCAACACTGGGTGCAGATGGTTATTGGAAACGAACGGGTAATGATGCTCACTTATGAGATCACCATTCAGGGGCACAGTGGCACCATGTCTTTCTTTATTCCTTTCAGCACACTGAAGCCAATTATGAATGTGTTGAATCCACATATTTGGATTTCTGGAAGAAGAGAGCAAAAACAGGATTTATCTTTCTTGAAACAAAATCGAAAAAATCTAGAAAGTGTTCCGCTTGATGTTAAAGTCATTTTGGGTGAAATCGATCTTACGGTAAAAGATGTGATTCATATTTCTGTAGGTGATATTCTTCAATTGGGGACATCCATTAACCAACCTTTACTGATGCAAATTTCTGATCAAAGGCTATACCTTACGAAAGTAGGAAAAGTTGGGAATCGCTTAGGGGTTCAAATCAGTAGTGCAGTTCTAAATGAACCAAAATCCGAATACTCATAATGAGGATGAAATATGGCAGCAAATGATGAAGTTTTACAACCTGCAGAAGAAAAAAGAGCTGTATCACCTGCTCAATCAGTAAATCCTGCTCAACCAGATCGTGAAATTGCAAACATGGATCTACTGATGGATATTTCTCTCAGGGTGACTGTCGAATTGGGGCGTACCCGCATGACATTGCATCAGGTGCTTGAATTGCAAAATGGTTCGGTAGTGGAATTAGACAGATTGGCAGGCGATCCGGTGGATGTTTTTATTAATGATCGACTGATTGCACACGGTGAGGTAGTTGTTGTAGATGATAAATTCGGGGTAAGGATCACTGAACTGGTTTCACACACTGGTGGAAACAAAGGGTAATTCAGTAATGGAAATATTATTCAAGAAACTTCAAAATTGGTGGAAGGAAGCAACTCCAAAGAAACGTTGGTCAGGTGGAATACTGGCATTTGGATTTATTTGCACGATATTATTTTTTATTTTTTCCAATTCTTATCAAACCCGTTCAGTAGATTCAACGAACTATATCGATGAAATCAATAGCCCCATATATTATGTGGGGGTGGTTGCAAAAACAGTGGGGGTTTTACTGCTTATTGTTGGGGGAGCTGTCGTTCTCAAACGAATACAAAAGAAACAGGCAGGAATTCACTCAGAACGAGCATTGACGGTAATGGAGTCTGTTCGATTGTCTCCCAAACAGGCGCTGCATATCGTGCGTGTGGGTGAGGAATACTTTCTGGTTGGTGCTACAGACCAGAATGTGAATTTGCTTTCACAGGTTGATCTGTACAAAGAAAAGGATGGAAAAAAAGAGATTACTTCCATGAAGCAGCAATCCTTTGAATCCTTCCTGGTGAAAGCTACTAAATTGGAAGATCAACCGGTAGTAGAAAGATGTTAAGAATTGCTTTGAAATTCAGGCTGAACAACAAGAAGCAAGGTATTTATTTTTATGAAAAAGCCCAGATTAAGTAAAAAATTTTTATTGGTAGTTGTACTGGCAATCCTTGCAACTTTATTGGTGGGTTGTTCGGGAGATCCCAATCTTAATGCAAGTGGCATTACTCTGTCTGTTACTCAGGATGGCAATCCGACTGAAATAACCAGTGGGGTTCAGCTCCTTGTGCTGTTAACAATTCTTTCATTAGCTCCATCCATTATCATTCTTTTTACATCCTTCACACGGATTGTTATCGTTTTGTCTATGTTACGTGGAGCTATAGGTACTCCAACCATTCCACCAAACCAGGTCATCATTGGTTTATCTCTGATCCTTACTTTCTACATAATGGCTCCGGTATATCAGCAGGTGGATCAGCAAGCCATACAGCCATATCTGCAAGGTCAGATGGATCAAAAGACTGCTTTCTCTAGTGGGATGGAACCTGTCAGGCAGTTTATGTTCAAGCAAACTCGAGAAAAAGATATCGAGTTGTTCCTTGAATTAGGTCATGAGCCAAAGCCCTCCACATTGGATGATATCAAGACAGTTGTTCTTTTACCCGCCTTTGTCATCAGTGAGCTTCGCGTAGCATTTACAATGGGGTTTGTCATCTATATACCCTTTTTAATCATTGATCTTGTAATTTCGAGTATTCTTCTATCCATGGGCATGATGATGCTGCCACCCTCCCTTGTGTCATTGCCTTTTAAGTTATTGCTGTTTGTCATGGTTGATGGATGGTTTTTAATCACCCGAAGCTTGGTGCTAAGTTTTGGCGGGGGATAAGGAGAAAAAATTGTCTGAGGCTTTTGTATTAACTCTGGCTCAAGATGCCATTTTTATTGCTCTTATGCTTGCTGGACCAGTTCTTCTGGCAAGCTTACTCATCGGAAGTTTGATCAGTATTGTTCAAGCTGCTACCCAGATCAATGAAGTTACCCTCACATTCGTTCCCAAAATGGTCGGGATCATCTTGATCCTGATCATCCTTGGATCATGGATGCTTCAAAAAATCACTGCTTTTACTGCTGCGCTTATTAACAATCTACCCAACCTGGTGCATTGAGGGGTATGTCATGCTGCCGCAAAAAGTCGATCTCGTTCTTGATACCATCGATAATTTACGCCCAATACCCTCGAGCATAACGCGTATTCTACGAGAGATCGATAGGCCAGACACAACAATTTCCACCATTTCAAAATATATTGGAATGGATCAGGCATTGACTGCAATGGTCATAAAGACATCTAACTCAGTCGCATTAGGATACAGAAGCAAATGTTCTTCGATCAGGGTTGCAGTAATGAGAATTGGTTTCAAAAGAATTAAGGCAATTCTATTTGCTATAAATGCAATAGGTCCGATGACAGGAAAATTGAATGGATACCGGTTAGGAGGGGGGCAATTATGGGAGCATTCATTGAGGATTGCGACCGCCTCAGAATGGCTGGCAAGAACTTTACATTATTCTGAACCAGAAGAAGCATATATCGTTGGATTGCTGCACGACATCGGGAAACTTTTATTGGATCAATTTATTGTAGAAGACTATAAGAAATTTATTGAGCAGATTAAAAGTTATCAATTCCCAATCTGGAAAGTGGAAGAAATGGTGATTGGGATCGATCATGCTAATCTGGGGGGGATGATGGCTGCGCGATGGAATTTCCCAAATTCACTCATGGAAGGGATAAGATATCATCATACCCCGTCATCTGCAAAGGAAAATCAGATATTGCCGGCTATTGTGAACCTGGCAAATTTGTTGGCTACCCAAAGCAATGAACTTGAAAATGAAATGTTCTGTAATGATCTCCATCCCGATACTATGAAAATTCTCAATCTTGAGCAAGAGGATATGGCGTTTTTATCCGATTCGATTGACCGGATTCTTGATTTATCGGGTGAGAGATAGTGTGAAGAAAGAATATGGAAGCTATTCGCATTCTCCTTTTAGAATACGATGCAGTTCTAGGTGATCTGCTTAATTTATCCCTAAAACGAAATGGTTATAATCCCATTTTTTGTGATGATCCAGTATTCGCCATAGATGAAATTGAAGAATTTCAACCTGAAATTATTGTAATAGATACCTGCCTTCCGCGTCTTAATGCTTTTGATCTTTTGCATGCGATAAATGAAAAAGGATTGCTTAAAGGCAGATATGTAGTAATCCTCTCTGCGTTAGGATTTCCAGGTATTGTAAAACAGGCAAAAACAGCAGGCGCAGATGATTTTCTGGTTAAACCCTTTGATGTTGAAACCCTTGTTTTAAAAATTGCTCATTATTCAAAAAATTCTGTTAAAAAAACATTATCGGCTGTTCCTGTAAAGACTTTATAGAGAAGAAGTCTATTCTAAAGAAATTTTATCCAGATTTAATTTCACCTTCACCAATCCTTTACGGACATAACCTGCAACTTTATTTATCCTGAAAGAAACTTCCTTACCGGAGGTAGATTGTCTATTTCATTAGCTCAAACCCAGTTATTCTTTCTGGCACTTACACGGATCATGGCAACCATCATCCATATCCCAGTCTTAGGTGGCAGGATGATTCCAAATCAGGTCAAGATAGGATTAGGGCTCATGTTGACTCTATTTCTTATACCCTGGCAGAACCTTCCTGCAGCAGATACTTCTCTTGGGTTGGTGGCTTTTGTGATCGAAATTGGGAAAGAGCTAATCATTGGAACAGTTGCAGGTTTTGCGGCTGATCTTGTTTTTGGTATTTTGCAGATAGCCGGTGAATCGATGGGATATGGCAGCGGGTTCAGCTCAAGTAGAGTTTTCAATCCTGCAATGGGAGAAGCAGGTTCTGCTTTGGATCAATTGTTCATTTTAACAGCCACTATGTATTTCTTAGTGATTGATGGGCACCATGTGGTGATCATGGCTTTACAAAAAATGTTCGAGATCATTCCACTTCGAGGATCAATACCGTTTTCAGATCCCTCCGTTGTTCTGCAAATGACCTCACAAATGATACAAGCTGGGATTCACCTGGCATTGCCCCTCATTGCTGCTTTGCTGCTTACGGATCTTTCGCTAGGCTTGCTGGCTCGGATCACCCCTCAAATCCAGGTTTATTTCCTGGGATTACCCTTAAAAATTGGAGTTTCTCTTTTGGGAATGGGATTGGTCTTGGTGATGGTTCTTCCCATGATCGGAAATATCTACAAAGACTTGGGTACAAAAATGTTAATGTTATTGGAAAGATAATGAGATGTCAGATAAGACAGAGGCACCGACTCCTAGAAGAATAGCGGAAGCTCGTGAACAGGGTCAGGTTGTTAACAGCCGTGAAGTAAATGCCGCTGTAGTTCTTCTCTTATGCGTCGCTCTGCTACAAGGTCCTGGAAGAAGTATGATAACGGCCTTTTTGGAAATGATCCAACAGACCATTCAAGAATTGCCAGGTACTGAAATAACCGATGTATGGTTGCAAGAAACCACCTTGAATAACATTTTTCGGATTCTCCCATCTCTTGGATTGTTCATTCTGGGAATTATGATTGCCGGAACGATGGTTACGCTTGGTCAGACACGTTTCCTTTGGTCGAGTAAGCGGAAATGGATGGATTTCAATCGAATAAATCCGATCAATGGCTTTAAACGGTTATTTTCACGGAATTCACTTTTTGAATTAGTAAAAACACTGGTAAAACTGCTCATCATTGGATGGATTACCTATAGTTTCCTTCGGTCTAATTACATGCAACTGGTAGGACTGGCTTCTCTAGACCTCAGAGAATCTATCAGTATGGCAGCAAAAATATTCTTCTCTTTGATGTTGAGGGTGAGTTTAGTCTATTTTGTTCTTGCGGCGGCAGATTACGCTTATCAACGTTGGGATTATATGCGAAATTTGCGAATGACTAAACAAGAGATCAAAGAGGAAATGAAAAGGTCAGAGGGTGATCCTCTCTTAAAAAGCAGGATCCGTGCTCAGCAGCGCCGCATGGCTCGAAAGAGAATGATGGCCAATGTGCCCAATGCGACAGTAATCGTTACCAATCCTACTCACCTAGCAATTGCTGTTGAATATCGAAATGAAATGAATGCTCCGAAAATCCTGGCAAAAGGGGCATACAAAATTGCTGAACGCATTGTGGCAATTGCCAAAGAACATAACATTCCAATTGTTCAGAATATTCCTCTTGCCTGGGCAATATATAAAACGATTGATATCGATCAGGAAATCTCCCCCGATCTTTATAAAGCAATGGCTGAAGTTCTGGCTTTTGTTTATAAAACTAAGAATCACGCTTCTCCGTCTGTTGCTCAGAACAAAACAGGCGATGACGAAGAAGCTAAATGAATGGAAGAAGAATAAGTGACTACAACTACTGGTTCAACAACAAATATGACACATGCGCTGCTAAAGCTATTCCGCTCCAAAGACATGCTGATGGCTTTTGGCATCGTACTCCTGGTTATCTTGCTTGTTGTTCCTCTTCCTTCCTTCTTAGTTGATCTTCTTCTTGCTCTCAATATTGCAATGGCAGTAGGCATCCTGCTTCTGACCATGTATATCAAAGAAGCGCTCGAATTTTCATCATTCCCAACAGTACTATTGCTCATGACATTACTCAGGTTGGGTATCAACATTTCAGTTACCCGGCTGATTCTGCTGGATGGCTCAGCGGGAAAAATTGTTGATACCTTTGGCAATTTGATGGTGGGGGGCAATTATGTAGTTGGTTTTGTCATTTTTTTGATGTTAATGATCATTCAGTTTATGGTCATCAACAGCGGCGCTGGGCGTGTAGCAGAAGTAGCAGCACGTTTTACATTGGATGCAATGCCTGGAAAGCAGCTTGCCATTGACGCAGATTTGAACGCAGGACTGATAGATGAAAATGAGTCACGGAGACGCCGCAAAGCAGTTGAAAAAGAAGCGGATTTTTATGGGGCAATGGATGGCGCCAGCAAATTTGTTCGTGGTGATGCAGTAGCTTCTATCATTATCATGCTAATAAATGCACTGGGTGGCATTGTCATCGGCATGCTTCAAAAACAGATGGATATTACAACTGCTCTCTCAAATTATGTTCTTTTGACAATTGGTGCTGGTCTGGCGATACAAATTCCTGCATTGTTGATTTCTTCAGCTGCAGGTTTGATCGTTACCCGGTCAACTTCTGAATCTTCACTTGGAACAGAATTATTTGGTCAGCTGAGTAAATTTAATGTTTTGGCGGTAGCAGCCATTATTGTTGGATTGATGATGTTGATTCCAGGGCTTCCGAAAATTCCCTTTGCACTTGTCAGCATCGGGTTGGGAGTGGCAGCCTACTTTACACAAAAGATGAAAGCAGAAGAAGAAAAAGCATTATTAAAACCTCCGGAACCTGGTCCAACCGAACCAGAAACACCAGAACAAATGTTGGAAATGGTCATGGTTGATCCGATTGAAATTGAAATTGGGTATAGTTTGATCCCGTTAATCGATGATCAAGCACAGGAGAACCTCTTACAAAGGATCACAGGTATTCGACGGCAAATTATGTCGGAATTAGGGTTGATCCTACCGGTGGTCAGAATTCGAGATAATTTGCGCCTTCAGCCGAATGAATATCGGATAAAGATTCGTGGTCAGGAGATCGCAAATTACCAGATCATGCTGGATCATCTGATGGCGATACCAAGTGACAGTGTTGAAGGCGATCTTCCTGGCATTACTGCCAACGAGCCAGCTTTTAGGTTACCTGCGAAATGGATCAGTGAAAATGACCGCCACCAGGCTGAGATGAAAGGGTATACGGTTGTAACGCCGATATCAGTAGTTTGCACGCACCTTACTGAAGTCGTCAGAGCTCATTCACCAGAACTGCTAAGCCGGCAGGCGGTACAGGAGATGATAAACCAGATTCGACAAAAATCACCAGCATCCGTGGATGGTGTTATCCCTGAGCTGTTAAGCCTGGGAGATCTTCAGAATGTGCTTCGAAATTTGCTGCATGAACGGGTATCGATCCGTGACCTGAGCGGAATATTGGAAGTGCTTGCAGTGAATGCCCAAGTAACACGTGACCCCAATGTGCTTTCAGAAGTAGTACGCCAATCAATGGCGGTAACCATTTCCAATCAATACAGAGATAGTTCATATACACTTCATGTGATGACATTATCGCCTGCATTGGAAAATCAATTGAGGAATTCATTAGTAAACACTGATAATCGCATGGGGTTCCAAATCGATGCGAAAATGGCGCAACGCATTCTGGCGAGTACAGGAGAGCAAATGGAAAACATGGCAAAACAAGGCTATTTACCTGTTCTACTTTGTCCCCGCGAATTGAGATTTGCTTTCAGGCGGTTGGTTGAACAGAGTTTCCCCTCTCTGGTTGTATTGGCGTTCTCTGAAGTGAGTCAGGGAACCAGGGTTAAAGCACATGGCATGGTCAATATTCAGGAAATTCAATGACAACTAGAACTTTTCAGGCTGAAACGATGACAGAAGCATTGCAACTGGTTCAGCAGGAGATGGGACCAGATGCAGTAGTGATTTCAGCGCGGGATATTCCCATGGGACCTGCCTGGCAGGTCTGGCGGAAACCTGGCGTAGAAGTGATCTCGGTTTCTTCAGACGAGATTCAAAAAATAAAGAATATAAGTAAGAACAATAAGCAGCCTTCCAGGATCATTCGACCTGATAGAAATGGAAATGGAGTTGAGTTTATTGAAGAACAACCATCTATTGAGTGGGATATGGATACAAATATTAGTTCTAATATTGATCCTGAACCATTCAATGCCAATACAGCTCCTCAACAAGAGCTTCCCCATTTTCATGAGATAAGAAATCTCTGGAAGCCGCGTTATCTTCACAAAGAAGATGTGCAGGTAATGAATCAAATTCTTGCCAGCCGTCCTCATGTCACATACGAAACTAAAGTAAGCAATGGGGTTTTGATTCAGCCGGAAGCGGGGATCAGCAACAGAACAAAGCCACATACCCGTGATGAAAATTGCCCGAAATCCCTTCAACGTTTGCTTGATAAATTAACGGCTCAGGGAATTGAACACGATTTTCTTTCTCATTTAAGGGAATTAACTTTAAAGAATTGTAGCTCTGCCCTTCTTGAAAATGATGCCAGGGTAAAAGAATTTCTTGCAAATTACATGGCCGCCAATATTGTGGTTAATCGTTGGCCAAGTACTGAAGTACCAGGGAGAGTTTTGGTTTTAGTGGGTTTAAGCGGATGCGGCAAAACCAATTCTCTAGCCAAAATGGCAGTCTTCTATAGCAGTGTTTTACAGAAAAAGGTAGTATGGGTTTGTGCAGATACCATCAGAACTGGGGCGATCACTGAAGCACGCACGTATGTTGATGCAATTGGCATTCCAATGGAATTGGTCTATACCGCAAAAGAATTAAAGTCGGTGGTTGAGCGGTATAAAGATGCAGACTTGATCCTGATTGATACTCCTGGTTTTAACCCCTCAGCAGAAGAACAGGAAGTGGAATTAGGATCATACATAATGGAAATCCCTGAAGCGGAAATTTTATTAGTTACATCTGCTACCGCAAAGGAGGCTGATGCACTGCATTGTTACGATGCGGTGAAATACTTTACTGTAAAGGGGAGTGTATTTTCAAAGTTGGATGAGACATCTTCTTATGGGTCTTTATTTGATTTCGCCAGGAAGAGTCACCTACCCATAAGTTTCTTTACCAGCAATCGAAAAGTTACAACTGGTTTAAAGGTCGCAGATGCAGACCTACTGGTGGACGCATTATTCAGAGGAAGGTGGTAATAAATGGCTGCCAAACAAGAAGCAACACCAATTTCTCAACGTAGAGTACAGGTGGTATCAAAACCAGTTTCTACTGGGAAGCTGCCAGTGTTATTGGATATTATTTTCGATTTATCAAACTTAATCATGGTTGTTATTGCAATGACCGTAGCTATTGTCTCTTATATTTCAGGGGCTACTTTTGTTGATATCGCGATCAGAACAGGTGTCACACTCATCACCGTGGGTTTTCTTTTATATGTTATAGCCAAGAAAATTGTTAGTGCTTCAATCGAGGTGACCAGTCAGATGGTTGAGGAAGCTACCACAACTTCCACCATTGATGAGCAAGGATGAACGGTACTTGTAAGATGGGAATTTGTAAATGAATCAAATGATTGAAGAACTTGATCTTTGGAAGCAATATCTTTCTACAAAATCACCAGATTTGCGAGAAAAACTGGTTCTTCAATCTGTTCCTCTGGTTCATTACATTTTAAACCGCCTGGGATTGAACTATCAAGGAAGTGATGAGTATACTGATCTGGCAAATCAAGGGTTATTGGGATTGATAGAAGCGGTGGATCACTTTGATCCAGCTTATGAAACACAATTTTCTACGTATGCCAGCCTACGTATCCGCGGGAAAATCCTTGATCATATGCGTTCTTCTGATTGGATGACGCGATCTGCAAGAAAACGTGTGCGAGAGATTCGCAGAGTCATCACAGAATTTTGGACTGAGCAGCAACGCGAACCGACTGATGCTGAAATTGCTCAACGGCTGAATTTGGACGTTGAAGAAGTAAGAGAAGGATTGGACGATTCGCGAAGAATTTTTATATCGCTGGATACCTTTTTTGAACAAACTGATAGACGGGAGGGTGAAGGTGATGCATACGAAGAAATCAAAGATGATAATCAGGCAGATCCCGCCGAAGAATTTTTAGATAATGATCTAAAAGAGCAAATGATTCATGCACTCCTTCAATTGCCCGAACGTGAACAACAGGTACTGTCACTTTATTATGTCGAAGAATTTACTTATAAAGAAATTGGAAAAGCACTTGGAATTTCTGAATCACGCGTTTGTCAGATTCATTCGCGTGCCATTATTAATATCAAGGCTATGATGAAAGATGAATGAAACTCCTCGCATTTCTCTTGTTGATACTCTCAATATTATTCAGCTTGCGCGTGAAACCGCTCTATCGCAAGGAAACGTTGAACAAGCTGATCGATTTCGGCCTTTGGTTAACGAGATTCGTAATTTGGTTAATCAAACCAGAAAAACGTCGACAGATTCTCAAACAAATGCAGGGATGATGGGACAGGATGACTTCAAATGCCTGCTTGCCGTTGCCCAATCACAGCCCGTGTCACAGTCTGTAGATTCTTCACAAGGTGTTGCAGATAGGAATCAAATGATACTGGCTATGTCGGCTGCAAACATGACCGATTTGGAAATTGCCCGACAGATGGAAATTACCAGGGAAGAAGTCAATCTCGTGTTGAAGATCAATGGGCGAGGAAAAGATGGAAAGGAGAGTTTGTAAATGATCAAAGGTCTTTATTCTGCAGTTTCTGCGATGGTAATGAACGCCAACCGGCAGCAACTTCTTTCGCATAATGTTTCTAATATGGATGTGCCAGGGTTTAAACAAATCCTTTCGACTGCTGAAGATTATATGCAGACTACTGTAATAGATCCATTGGACATTCTGGAAGAAAAAAATTCTCCAAGAGAAGTGGGTTTACTGGGACTTGGTGTACAAAATGGACAAGAGGTGATTGATTTTTCCCAGGGCGGTATTGAAGTAACAAACAAAATTTATGACCTTGCGATCCAGGGTACGGGCTTTTTCCATATAAAAACTCCCGATGGGGAAAGATACACCCGTGATGGAAGGTTCATGCGTGATGCCTCAGGCATGTTGATAACTTCTGAAGGATATCAGGTGTTGGGTAAGAATGGGCAGCCCATAAAAATTGCTGATGGTACAGTCGAAATCGGTTCTTCTGGTGAGGTCATAATCGATGGAGTATCGACTTCACAGTTAGATCTGGTAGAGTTTGAGAAGCCAGAAGAGATTTTACGACACGATCAGGGGAATCTTTTCATGACTGATACCAAACCAACCGCAGCAAAAAACTCTACCATCATCCAAGGCGCATTGGAAACTTCAAACGTAAATGCTGCTCAAGTAATGACACAAATGATCGAAATATTGCGTGCATACGAAGCGGCACAGCAAATGGTTCAAAATCAGGATGAATTATTAGGAAAGACCATTTCTTCACTGGGAAGGATTGGATAAGAAAGGATCACCCAATGGCATATTCTTTATATCACACCTTGAATATCTCCTGCCAGGATATGTTAAACCGGATGATGGATCTGGATACGATTGCTAATAATCTTGCCAATGTCAACACGGTTGGATTTCGAGGAAGCCGGATGAATTTTCAAGAGCTTCTTTCTGAGCAAAAACTTGAAGGGAATACCCTGATCAATACGCAGGTCAGTAACAATCAGGGTGTCATTACCAGAACTGATAATCCTCTGGATTGGGCGATCCAGGGAAATGGCTTTTTTGCAGTGAAATTACCCGGCGGCGAAATCGGGTATACCCGAGATGGGATGTTTCAATTGGACTCAAAAAGGCAGTTGGTCAATTCAAGTGGTTATCTTCTAAAATGGGATGGACAAATTCCGAAGGAAACCACAAGCATCAATATTGAAAACACAGGTGAAGTGATTGCCAGTTTAAGCGATGGAACCTTGAAGTCTGTCGGAAAAATCCAATTGGCTTCATTTGCAAATCCAACTGCATTGATCAATGCCGGAAATAATGTCTGGATCCCAAGTGAAGCATCAGGAAAAGCTCAAATGGTTACACCTGGAACAAGTGGGTGTGGGATCATCCTCTCTGGTGCTTATGAAATGTCGAATATCAACCTAGCTGATGAAATGACGCATCTCATTCGGGTGCAACGTGACTTTCAGGTAACTTCTAAGGTTTTTCAACAAACAGATACGATGATTAGTGAAGCAATTCACATCCGCAAAGTGTAAAGATTTCGTGGAGGTTGCCGATGATAACTATATATAAGAATGTATTTCTCATCAGGAGTTCATACCGCTATGATAGAAAATAATCCCATTTCATCAATATCTCCAAAATCTGCTGATGATATCCAACCGGCTGACAAGAAAATGCGACTTGCAGATCAGCAACCACTGGGAAAAAAACAGGATAAAGTGGAGCTTTCTGATAAAGCCAAGCTGTTATCAAAAGCAACCTCTGCACTTAATAACTCCTCAATGATAGAGGATGAAAGAATTGCTCAAATCACCCAACAGGTTCAGGAAGGTACTTACCAGGTACCTGTTAGCATATTAGCGGACATTCTTATTGAGCGGTTTTACAAGATCTAATTTTTTCTCCTGGGAGATGATTGAATGGGAAATGATATTAATATCGATGTTGAGTTATCTGGTTATGAAAGTACCCTGGTAAAGCAATTTCGTGTTTTAGAGACATTGGTTGAAATTTCTAAAAAAGAGCGAGAACTCATTTTAAAGAATTCATCAGAGCTTCTGATGACCAATACCGAAGAAAAGGAAGCTGTTCTTGATAAATTCAGCTTATTGGAAGAGGATTCTCGAACGATTATCCAGAAAATGCTGCTTAAATTGGACATTCATACTGAGCGGACAAGTATCCAGGATGTTTTACCTTACTTAAATGGTGATGACGCAGCAAGGATAAATAGGTTATTGGATGGAATCAATATTTTAGTGAGAACCGCCAGGCAGTTGAACACGGGAAATCAAGCGCTTGTAACAACAAGAATGGATTGGTTAAAGATTACTCAGGCTTTTCTCGTTTCGCTGATCCATCAAGAGGATGGGTACACCATGCCGATGTTTGAAGGCTCAAACCGAAATTCAACCGTTTCGGCAATGGAATTTAGAGCGTAGGAGAAAATTTCATGCCAACTTTATCTGCCGGTATCAATATTGCTCTTCAGGCAATCTTATCTCAATCACAATCCATTGAAATCACTGAGCATAATGTTGCAAACGTAGATACAAAAGGATATCACCGCCAGAAAGCTTCTCTGGTTGCCCGGGTATCCAATCCATCAGCATCCTATGACCTTGGATACAATGCCGGGCAAATGGGAGCAGGGGTTTCTGTTGATCGTATCCAGCGTTTTTCGTTGGATTTCTTTGATGGAAGATATCGTTCGGTCTCTGCTGATACAAAAAGCTGGGAATATCAAAGTGAAATTCTTTCACAAATTGAGTCTACTTTTTCTGACCTGACAGATGATGGGCTTTCTCCCAAATTAGATCAGTTCTGGCTTTCCTGGCAAAATCTCGCTTCTGATCCGACTAATACAACCATGCGGACAGAGGTAATGAATGATGCTGGTTTTTTATGTGAAAAATTGAATCGCAATGCGCAACAATTGATCGTTTTACGACAGGATCAAAATTTAACTCTTGAAAACCGCGTAGATGAGATCAATTCACTGGCAAAATCGGTTGCAAGTCTGAATGCAGAAATATCCCGAGTGATTGGAGTAAATCAACAACCAAATGATCTATTGGACAAGCGGGATATGGCATTGGATCGCCTGGCAGAATTGGCAGGTGCTGTATCTTCAACACAGGCGAATGGTGAAGTGATTGTTTCAATCGGTGGGCATGTATTGGTTACCGGGCATGATTCATTATCAATTAAAACTGAACCTGACCCAGATCCCGCAAATAGTGGTGTTGACCGTATCGTTTGGGAGAAAGACTCAAGTGAGTTCAATACAAATGGTGGTGAATTGGAAGGGATTCTGAAAGTAAGAGATGAATATATTCCCCACCAACTTGCTATTCTCAATAATATGGCGAAAAATCTGGTTACTGAAGTAAACAAGATTCATTCGCAAGGTTACTGCCTTGACGGTTCTAAAGGTGGCGATTTCTTTGATCCAGATGGTGTGACTGCATTGGAAATCAGGTTGTCGGATAGCCTGGAGCCAAGTAAAATCGCTGCTGCTGGTGCTCCAGCGGTGGTTGGTGAAGTGGAAGTTGGAAATAGTGAAAACGCAGAATTAATGGTCGCTCTGCGTCATCAAAAAATTGCTGGCTTAAAAGATCAAACTTTCAATGAATATTGCAATGGAATGATGTCAGAACTGGCGACGACGGTTAAACAGGCGAAGGATAACAGTACACAACATACGATCGTTTTGCAGGCACTTAGCGAACAGCGAGAATCCGTTTCAGGTGTTGTGCTCGATGAAGAAGCTGCCAATCTGGCAAAATCACAAAAAGCATACCAGGCAGCTGCTCGGGTTATGAATGCATATGATGAACTATTGGATTTGGTTATCAACCAGATGGGTCTGGTGGGGAGATAGGAGTGAGTTATGCGCATAACAAACCAGATGATGGTGAACAATGTCATCCAGTATATTGATGATATAAAGAATAAAATCAATACTACTCAGGAGCAAATTGCCAGTACAAAGAAATTTCAGACTCCTTCTGATGATCCAACTACTTCCTCCATGTGTCTGCAGCTAAAATCATCCTTGAGCATCTCTGAAGGTTACCAGAATACTGCGAATATCATCAGTGATTGGATGTCAACTACTGATTTCAGCCTTGAGCAATTATCCGAAATCGCTACGAAAGCATACAATATTGTATTGCGCGGCTTAAATGATACTGTAGATGCTGATGAAAGGAAATCTTCGCTGGCAACTGAATTGAATGAGATGATCAAAAAAGCAGTAGACATTGGAAATTCTTCATTCCAGGGCAACTATATATTTGCTGGAGTACGGGTTGATCAACCTGCTTTTATTATGAGTGACGAAAACACAATTACTTATAATGGTATCAGCAAAGAAATGGTACGCAGTATTGGTCAAAACAGTAAGGTTACCATGAACATAGATGGCAATGAAACCATAAAACCTTTGATCCAGGCATTGATTGAAGCAAGAAATTACCTGGCAAACAATGACACTTCGAACCTTCCTGGTTCACTCGATAATTTGAAAACCGCTCTTGAAATGTTAACCGCTTCACGTACAGAAAATGGTACACGAATGCGACAAATTGAAAATAGTATCAGCAATATGGAAAAATCTGATATAGCTATTCGTTCAATTCTCAGTAAAAAGGAAGATACCAGTATCGCAGAAGCATATTCTCTTTTGGCAAGTCAGGAAAGTACATATCAGGCAGTATTGGAAATTGGGAGTCGCACATTATCGGCTCTAAACTTATTTGATTATTTGAATTGATTTTTAATCAACAGGAATTGACTATGGAAACTATGAAGAATCCACATTCCTACCAGGGGGGAAAATGCTAGTCCTGAATCGGAATGTGAATGAAAGCATCGCCATTGGAGATTCGATCATTGTTACGATTCTTAGCATAGATGGAGACCGGGTAAAGGTGGGCATTCAGGCTCCCCGGGAAATATCCATTTTACGCGGTGAAATTCGTGATGCCATGCTGGATCAAGTAAAGATTCAGCAAAAAATGATAAAAGAACCTGTTGATTATTCATTTGAAGAATTACGACGTGTATTAGTTGAAATTGCAGAAGAAACCGATGCACCTGCTCAAAAATGTGAACAAGATGCCGGAAATTCACCCTCATAGTTTCACTTATTTTCCTCTTTTCAATATTAAAAATACGAAATAATTGCGATAAATTCATGAAATATTTCGCATGTTTTTACGGTGGGTTTACAGGTTCGAGCCCTCTAGAATGATATTGTATTCAAAGGTAAAGAACGAAAAATGAAACGTCGAAATCGTTTCAAAATGAGGGCATGTGATTATGGCGGATTATGACATAAGTCCGGATGAAATCCCAATATTTGTAGCAGAATCTGATGAGAACCTACAGGCTCTGGATAAAATCTTATTACTTCTAGAAAAGAATCACGGGAATGAAGAAGACCTGCAGACAGCCTTTCGAGCTGCACATACCCTGAAAGGGATGGCAGGAATGATCAACCACGAGCGGATGGTTGCGGTAACGCATGCCATGGAAACCATTTTTGATGCTTTACGGAAGAAGAGTCTGGATATCGACTCACAAATCATTGATGCCTGCCTGGATACGGTGGATAGTTTACGAAAATTAAGTGAAGAGGTTGAGACATCTCAACCATATGATTTGGATGTTGACGCATTAGTAAACCGTCTTGAGGGGTTATTGCATCAAGGACGGGCGACTCTGCTGCAGACAAAACTGGATACCACTGCTGATAAATCACCAGATAGCAAACCTGTTCAAGCTGCAACCAAAGCATCTGAATTGGGTTCAAATGCCACCTCCTTCCTAAAGGGTAATGATGGTGATTTGCCAGTATTAGCTGATATTTCGCCAAAAAGCGTAGCTTCAGCTGCACGGGCATTTCAATTAATCCTTGCCTTACAGGAAATTGGTGAAATCACTTATCAAGAACCTTCGATGGAGGTGATTGATTCAGCTTTGCCGGTACATCATTTTGTGGCAAGGGTAAAAACCAATGTTCCTTTAGAAGAAATTCGAAAACGGCTGGTACTCATTTCTGAGATCGATCATCTGTATATTGGAAAAGAAGAAATTATCGATAGTTCTCAATCAACAAAAAGCACTCCAGCACCTTTACCTCCCATACCCCAAGATGGATATGATATGTTGGGTGATTATCTGGTAAGGCGGTTGGTTATAACACCTGATCAATTGCAATCCGTGCTATTCCTTCAAAAGAAAGAAAACAATAAGAAATTACTGGGGCAGTTATTAGTTGAAAATGGAATATTAAGCCAGACGCAATTGGATGACGAAATTGGTCGGATGATCCTGGAGCAGAAAGTTGCCTCAAATACAAATAAAAATGTTTCTGTCCATAAGAATAATGGCTCGGAAATGACGGTCAGAACTACAGTGGGGCATCTCAATGCTTTAATGAATATGGTGGGCGAACTTATCACAGATCGAAATCATCTTTATCAACTTCGAGCACGATTTGAAGCTGAAAGCAAACAGCATAGAGATGTAGAAGAACTCGCGCAAACGGTTGCACATCTTAGCAGAATTACTGATCAGTTGCAAGAGGAAGTGTTGAGCATCCGCATGCTTCCCATCAGCAATGTATTTGATAAATTCCCGCGTATGGTTCGCGATCTTTCTCACAAAGTGAATAAGAAAATTGAATTGGTCATTCATGGGGAAGATACAGAATTAGATCGCTCAGTGTTTGAAGAGATCAACGATCCGATCATCCATATGTTGAGAAATTCTATTGATCATGGCATTGAAGACCCTGAGACGCGAAAGGCAGCCAATAAACCTGAAGTAGGCACTATCACACTTTCTGCTCAACATGAACAGGGGCACATCATCATTACTGTAGAAGATGATGGAAAGGGAATAGATACTACAAGGTTAAAGAAGAGTGCTATCAATAAAGGGTTAATCACTCAAGATGATGCAGACCATATGAGCGATGAAGAAGCGGTAAATCTGATTTTCTTATCCGGTTTATCTACATCTTCAAAGGTTACTGATATTTCTGGACGTGGCGTCGGGATGGATATCGTGCGCAATAACATTCAGCGCATTAATGGCACGATTTCTGTGGAAACAAAGGCAGGTGTTGGGTCAAAATTTCAGATCATTTTACCTCTCACTCTAGCCATTGTGCCCACGATGTTAGTAGAGCTGAGTGGAACTACCTATGCATTTCCGCTTGTGATGGTTGCTTCGATCCTACGCCTGGAGGACAAAGATATTCAATTCATCCGTGGTAAACCAGTCACAATGCTGCGTGATTCTGTTCTGCCATTAATCAGTTTAAGTGAAGTTTTTGAAATCTCTGAAGCTCAACAAAAGAAGAAAGATTGGTATTACGTGGTTGTTGTTCATTACGGAAAACTGACGGCAGGCATTATTGTTGATCGGCTCTTGGGTCAAGAAGAAGTAGTGGTGAAATCCCTTGGAGCATTGATCGGAGACATCCAGGGAATATCAAGTGCTGCCATACTTGGCGATGGTCATGTCGCTTTAATCATTGATGTACCTGGTCTTTTGCAGTTATCTGGAATTCATTAAGGGTTATTGAGGATCTAGAATGAAGCAAAATTCTTCTCTCGCTGTCGAATGGATAAATAGTTTTCAGCAATATGCATCTGAAGGAATCAGAAACGCTGCAAGAGGATTTTCAACGATGCTGGGAGAAAACCTGGTGGTCAAAGAACCTTCATTCCGCCAGGTTGCTATAGGAGAAATACCAAAGTTACTGGGTGGACCTGAAACAGAAGCGGTAGGAATTTATTTGCGTGCCGAAGGTGATATGTCAGGTCAGATCATGCTCGTGATCCCTTTGCAGCGTGCATTGGAATTATCCGATATGTTGATGGATCTGAAGCCTGGTACAACAACCGAATTAGGTACTCTTGAAAGATCTGCGTTAGGAGAGGTTGGAAATTTGACTGCCTCGTTTTTCCTCAATTCATTATCACAGCTTACTGGTATATCCACCAGACCTTCCCCTCCTGCAGTGATGGTAGATATGGTTGGTGCCATCATGGATATCATCATTGCTACTTGTGGAGGAACCAGCGATTATGTTCTTTTGATGCAAACAACTTTTGTCTGTAAACAGCGAAGTATTGAAACCAGTTTTTGGGTCGTACCCGATCAACATACTCTGGATATTCTATCAGCAGAAGCTTGAGGTAGTATGGGTGATCCTATTAGTGTTGGATTAGGTGAAAGTGTGGTGAGCAAAAAGGATGGTGATGTTCTGGTTGCATACGGATTAGGATCTTGTGTGGCTGTCAGCATGTATGATCCACAGGAGAAAGTATGTGGGTTGTTGCATGCAGTGTTGCCCGAAGATTCAATTGGCTCGGATACAAAAACAAAGTATGTAGATACTGGAATCGAAGAGTTGTTAAAGTCGATGGAGAAAGCAGGTGCACATCGAAATCACCTGATCGTGCGCATAGCAGGCGGAGCAAACATGATAACCTCCCCTGGTTTCTCCAAGTCTTTTGATATAGGTACGCGAAATATTCAAGCAGCACATAAGACGCTTGAAAAACTGATGCTGCCACTTAAAAGTGAAAGTGTTGGCGGGCATATGGGTAGAACTGTACGTTTTTTTGTTGGCTCCGGTCAATTGACTGTAAGAATGATCGGTGGTGAGGAAGAGAATCTTTAAGATCAAGTGGAGCGAATTATCATGGCAAAAGTATTAATTGTCGACGACGCAGAATTTCTTCGTGTACGAATCTCTAAAATGCTTACGGGCGAGGGTTTCGAAGTAGTCGAGGCTGAAAATGGCGCCTGTGCATTGGAAAAATACAAAGAAATCCACCCTGATTTGGTATTGATGGATGTGACAATGCCTGAAATGGATGGGTTGACTGCTCTTAAGGCGATCCGTAGCATGGATGCACAAGCTCGTGTGATTATGCTGACCGCATTGGGGCAAGAATCGGTGGTTTTGGATGCAATAAAATCTGGCGCAAAAGACTTTATTGTGAAACCATTCGAACAAGACCGGGTAATGGGTGCGATTAAGAAGATCCTGGCGTAAACCAAAAGAGTTGCAATGATTACTAATCCGGTTAGCCAGAATCCTTCATTAGCACCTGCGCCTACCATCAAATTACTGATCGTAGATGATTCGGCGTTTATGCGTTATGCGATCTCCCATCATTTTGAAGGGAATTCTTCGATTCAGGTAGTAGGCACTGCACGAAACGGGATCGAAGCGCTGGATTTGATTCCCGGTTTGAATCCTGACGTTATCACGATGGATATTGAGATGCCAAAAATAGATGGAATTACAGCGTTGCGAGAAATCATGAAACGTTTTCCGCGCCCTGTAATCATGCTCAGTAGTTTAACGCAGGAAGGTGCAGAGGCAACAATCACGGCTCTAACCATTGGAGCGGTTGATTTTGTTCCCAAACCTACTCAAAAAGCCAGCATCAATGAGGTGATGAGTGAGGTAACAGCAAAAATAGTTCGGGCGGCAACAATTCGGGTTAAACCAGCGTTATTTACTGGTAAAGAGATGCAAGCTGCACAGGCAAATAAGTCTAAAGCTGTGACAAAAAAGCTGGATCAGAATGACCCAATTGTGCTGATTGGCTCATCAACAGGCGGACCGCGGGCGCTGCATACTGTTCTCGCGAATATCCCTGGTGATTTACCAGCAGCAGTTGCAATAGTTCAACACATGCCTGTGGGATTTACTTATTCATTGGCTGAAAGGCTAAATTCACAATCAGCATTATTGGTAAAGGAAGCAAGTGATGGCGATTGCCTTGAGGTTGGGAAAGTGCTCCTGGCTCCAGGCGGATATCACATGATGTTCAACGAAAAGGGTATTGTCTCTCTTAATCAAAATCCAACTGTGCATGGAGTTCGACCCGCAGTAGATGTGACATTGATCTCGCTGGTTCAAAGTTTTGGAAAAAATGTTATGGCTGTCATTTTGACTGGTATGGGAAATGACGGAACGAATGGAGCAAAACTACTTCATGGTATAGGTGGAACGGTTATTGCTGAAAATGAATCTTCCTGCGTTGTGTATGGAATGCCTAGAAGCATAGTCGAAGCTGGTGTGGCTGATGAAATTATTCCACTTGATGGTATTGCTGGAACAGTCTATTTGCAGGCAAAAAAGATGAAAAGAATGCTGGAAAGGGATCACTAATTTGGATACGGAAACTTTTGCTCATGTGAAATATTCCGTCAAGAAGATATTGAACATTGACCTGAATTATTACAAAGAAGAACAGGTCAAACGAAGATTAGATTCCTGGCTGTTGCGAAACAATATGCCAGATTGGAACATTTATTTCGAAAAAGTAACCAGCAACGAAACCGAATTGTCGCGCTTCAGGGATTTCTTAACGATCAATGTTACAGAATTCTACCGTGACCCTCATCATTGGAAAACATTGGAGGAGAAGGTACTTCCTGTACTCATCAAGCAGGCAAATGAACGTCAATCAAAATTGAAGCTCTGGAGTGCTGGTTGTTCAGTGGGAGTTGAAGCATATACCCTGGCGATGGCTATGGATAAAGTTTCACCACATACCGCATGTGAAATATTTGCTTCAGATATGGATCGCGGAGCTCTGCAGAAAGCAAAAAACAGAGGACCGTATACAGCAGAAGAGATACGAAATCTTTCGGCTGAACAAAAGATCAAATATATGGACGAAGCTGCAGGAAAGTTCTATTTCAAAGAGCAATATGCCCATTCGATTCGCTTTTTTGAGCAAGATCTATTGATGTATGAATTTACCGGTGGATTTGATCTTATTGTCTGCCGAAATGTCGTTATTTATTTCACCCGAGAAGCAAAAGACATGCTTTATATGAAATTCAGAAATGCCCTACAGCCTGGTGGAATATTATTTGTTGGTGGAACGGAATTGTTACCCCGTCCATCTGAGTACGGTTTTGTCAGTCATTGGATGTCTTTTTATACTAAATGTTAAAGTAAGGATTTTTTGTATGATTTCTTGGAGGAGGGCTTGGCTGTATGAATGTTGAAATTCTAAAACCTTTTGTCGAAGGTGCTGCGGAAGTTCTCGAGTTTGAAATAAAAACTACCGTAGAAAAAGGTAACCTGACTCTTCAAAAATCAGCATTAACCACAGATGATGTAACGGTTCTCTTGAATCTTGTTGGTGAAGTGTATGGGGCTGTTTTGTACTGCTTATCAGAAACCATCGCTCTGAAAATGGTATCACGTATTTTGGAGCAGGAGTTTACCGAATTTGATTCTATGGCACAAAGTGGTATTGCTGAATTGGGTAATGTGATCACTGGAAAAGCAATCGTCAAACTTTTTAACGCCGGGTATCGCGTGGATATTTCACCTCCTACTGTGATTACTGGGAAAGCAGTGAAAATTTCGACTTTAGATTTTTCGAGAATTGTAGTCCCTATAAAAACGGATTTAGGAATGATGGAAATCCATTTAGCAGTAAGGGAAAATAAACAAGGGCAATTGTCCAGTTCCGATGACTTTATTCCTCTTATTTCTCAGAAGGCATCGTAGAAGTAATAGAGGATTTGAAAGGATAGGTCGATGAATGTAAAGTTTCTAAATCCATTTGTAGATGCCGCTTATGAAGTTCTAGCGAAGGAAACTGGCACAGAAATCCAGCGTGGCGAACTGTCCCTGGAAAAAAATCATTATGTATCAGATGATGTGACGGTGATTATTGCACTTGTTGGAGCCGTTGAAGGAAATGTTTTTTATAGCATGTCACAAGAAACAGCCATCCGTCTGGCATCTCGGATGATGTCTGAGAAATTAATTGACTTCGATAGCCTGGCACAAAGTGGAATTGCAGAACTGGGAAATGTGATCACGGGAAGGGCAAGTATGAAGCTATCTGAAGCAGGATTTGAAGCAACGATTTCTCCTCCTTCGCTTATTTTAGGTAAAGGAGCTACTATCTCGACACTTGATTTCCCACGGATCATCGTGCCATTGAATACATCTGAAGGAAGTTTTATGATCCATCTGGCATTACGCCAGGGTTTACGAACGGGTTTAAAAACATCTCAATTGCAAGTCCCTCCTTCACCGCAAGGATTGTAGCTAGATTGCAAGAGATATTATCTTTATAAAGAAAGGTAAATATAATGCAAAACCAACTTGTAGTGTTTAGTATTGGAAATGAATTTTATGGTGTTGATGTGGATGCTGTTGAGAGCATCATTAAAATGCAGGAAATTACCCGACTTCCTCATGCACCAGAGTTTGTTGAGGGAATTACAAATTTGCGTGGTGCAGTAGTCCCCATTCTGGATCTGCGAAAGAGATTTGGGTTGGAAGCAAGCGAGGCAACTCGGGATACCCGCATTATGATCGTGAACATGAATAATACGAATGTAGGAATGGTGGTGGATTCTGTCACTCAGGTTGTACGAATATCTGCAGAATCAATCGATCCACCGCCTCAGATGGCAATGACTGTGAATTCAGCATTTATCAAGGGAATTGCCAAATTAGATGAGATGCTCATCATCCTTCTGGACTTGAAAAAAGTTCTTACTGTCGATGAGTACGAACGCCTGTCTGCAGCATTATAGAAGCTTTGAAGCGAACATCTTCATTATCATCATTGTAGAAATGTCATCAATAACAACGTTGTAGAACGACAGGCTGCGTAAATTGGCGCCAGTAGAAATATTGGCGCCAGTAAATGTGTTAGAAGAAATTGTTTTCCAGGAAGAAATATTGAATAAGGTGTTGTTACTTTAGAAAATATATTTCATTCAAGAAAGCATTGTGCAATGAACAATCATCAGCGATGGGCAAGTTTTCAGGTTCTAAAAAGGAAACGGAATTCGAAGTCTGCCTCGGGAAAGGATTATGCCAATCACCCGCTTTTTACCAGTTCTTATGATGGTATTTTGCTTATTGATGCCAGTAAGAAAATTTGTTTTGTAAATCCCTCTTTCCTGGCAATTTATGGCGTAACCGATCCCAGTTTGGTGATTGGCAGACAGTTTCTTGAAATTTTTACTGAGACTTTCAAAGATACTGTTTTATCGATACTGGAATTATTTGAAATTACCAGTACTCCTACTCAACCAATGGAAGTCGAAATCTGCAGCAATAATGGTCAATCAATCCCAGTATGTGTATGGATCACAAAAAACACAGATCATATTAATAACTTAACCCATATTTATGTGCGCGATATCTCAGACTGGAAGCGAGCACAAAGTTACTTGATCCAGGCAAACATGGAATTGGGAGATGCATACCGCGATACATTAGAGGGGTGGGGAAGAGCATTGGAATTGCGTGATCATGAAACTGAAGGACATACTAAAAGAGTTGCAGATGGAACGATCCAATTGGCGTTGATGCTAAATGTATCTGTTGAAAATATTCAAAACATACGATATGGGGCAATGCTACATGACATAGGAAAGATGGCAATTCCCGATTCCATCCTTTTAAAACCAGGTCCGCTTGATGCTGATGAATGGAAGATCATGAAAATGCATCCCATTTACGCAAGGGATATGCTTTCAGAGATCAAATTCCTTAGATCTGCGATCACGATTCCGTACTATCATCATGAAAAATGGGACGGAACAGGATACCCGACAGGGCTAAAAGGCGAAGAGATACCCCTGGAATCAAGAATTTTCACAATTATCGATGTTTGGGATGCACTGTTGTCTGACCGCCCTTATAGAAAAGGCTGGCCCAAAGAAAAGGTACTTCAATATATTCAGGATAACAAAGGAATCTTTTTCGACCCGCAAATAGTCGATGTCTTTTTACAAATGCAGTTGTAACATCAGGGAACAATTCCTGCACAAGCAACACCATTCTCGGGGGCTTCTTTTTTCATCGATTTCCAGACTTTATTATCAAGCGAAATTAAACACTCCAATTCGCCCGTCTGAGAAGGATTAGAAGCAGTCAGGTACACTTCAGTTCCCTGAGTAAGTTTCATTTCTTTACGCCAGGGTGTTGTAACGATCGTACTTGAAACAAGGGTTTCATCCGATGTTCTGAGGGATACCATTGCATACCCACCAGATGCTTTTACCTGAAAAAGCACCTTGTGCGAAGAATTAGGGGTTTTAAAGGTTCCGAGCACAAGAAGCACAAGAAAACCGACAAGACAAAAAAGAATAACAATGATAATGTCGAAAAATTTCTTGCGATTTGTTTGTCCATTCATAAGAAAAGAACCATTTCGTCAGTAAATATTGGGGACAGATAAATTATATTGTACTGGTATTAAATTTACCAGAATATTTACGCGAAATTTATCTCCTTCATGCTAAAGCCAGATGCAAGTTTGACGAAATTATCAATAGACCAAATTGATGATTGATGGAGGTAATGATAGGGAACGATAAAAAACAATAATTGACTACTTACTCGGCGGAATGATGGTTACTGGAATTGTTGTAACCAGGTTGTTTAGAAAAACTCTGAAATTAAAAATGGGGAAGGATCCCCTGAAAAATCAAACATGGAGGTTTGAAATGGCAGAAATTGATGTAACTCGTATTGCAGGTAATATTGGTGCTATGAATGCACTAAATGCGCTGAAAGGGATCAACAAACAGTTGGCAATCCATCAAACCCGACTGTCTTCTGGCAAGCGCATCAACAGCGCAGCAGATGACCCAGCCGGATTGAGCATTGCAACAAAAATGCTTTCTCGTTCTGAAGGTTTGAAAGTAGCCCTTTCGAATATTGGAGATGCCAAGAACCTGTTGGCAGTTGCTGAATCAGGCATGGGGCGTATCAATGACATTTTAGTTCAAATGCGCAACAAAGCAGAGACCGGTGCTAGTGATACTATGGGCGATGAAGAACGCCTTGCTATCAAAACACAACTTGATGCCTATGCTGCTCAGATCAATGACCTATCTACACAGACGAAATGGAACAAGATTGTACTTCTTGATGGTTCAATGTCTTCATTACGTCTTCAAACTGGTGTAGATTCTTCAGATTCAACCACACTTGAAAATATTGGCAACATGAGCATTGATGGCCCTGTAATCAACATTGCCACTAAAGTAGATACCAGTTTTGTTAACACAACTGGTGGCATTGATCACGATGCTAACGTCACTGCATCTTTTGATGCGAATGCCAAATTTAGTTGGATGGATGAGTTGGAAACTGGTACTTACAAACTGTCTTATTCCTATGACTCAACTGCGAAGACAGTTACATACCAGCTTAAAGATGCAGCTACCGGTGAACCTGTTGAAATAGACGCTGATGGTGTGGCAGGAACTGAATTCACGACTACTGGTTCGACAACTGTTGACTGTGACCTATCGGGTGTGGGTGGTGGTTCCATCTATGTTGGCAATGGTCTGAAACTGACCTTTGCTCAGACAGCAGTGGATATTGCTGCAACCAACCTGTCTACCATTGAATACAACAAGACAGGAACTTTATCTCTGAAACTTGGTGCTGGTAAAGCGGCTGACTACGCTGCTTTCATGGATACCGTTCAGACCGCTATTGACCAGGTCAACCAGAAAATGTCCTCAATTGGTGCATTGACCGGTCGTCTTTCCTTCAAGGAAGATCAGGTTTCTGCAGCCCAGATCAATATTGAAGCTGCTTACAACCGTATTATGAACGCTGATATGGCTGAAGAACAGGTGGAAGCCAGCAAGTACCAAATCTTGCAGCAAACAGCCACCGCCATGTTAGCCCAAGCTAATGCAGCACCACAATTCTTACTGTCACTATTCCAGTAAGCCATCATCTTTCCGCAGATGGTAGTGAAGCGGGGGCACCCAAATGGGTGTACCCCGCTCAGCAAGTGAAATGAAAATGCAAATTTGAGAAGGAAATTGCGATGTCAACATCTACATCAACTACTACTCTGAGCGCAACATTTACTAATCTGGTCACAAGTTTGATGAATATTGAACGGCAACCACTCACGAAATTAACTGAGAAAAAGGAAACGATCACTATTCAACAAGCTGTATACACTGACCTGAGTAAAATGCTCACGGAATTTCAAAGCGCTGTAAATGCTTTAGATTCGGCAGAGCCCAGTTATTCCTTCTCTTCGCAACGTAAAGCCACAGTAAGTGATGTACCTACTGGTTACACTGTTATGACCGCCACTGCTTCTTCGAAAGCTTTATTGGGGCAATATCAGTTATCTGTGACAAACCTTGCAAAAGAACACCGGGTACGATCTGATCGTCAAATTTCCGCCAGTACTGCACTGGGATACACTGGTTCTTTCCTGTTACAGGGTAATACGATTTCCACTGCAACTTTATCAGTATCTGAAAGTATGGTGAATACTATTTCAGGTGCAGATGGGGCTACCATTGAAAATGGGCAGCATCAATTAGGAAGTGGCAATTATTTGGTTGAAACCAGATTTGACGACGTTGAAGGCTGGCAATTTCGAATGACGGACTCCTCAAGCAATGCAATCAGCATCCGTAAGGAAGATGGGAGTTATTCTAGCGATTGGCAATCTATTACCTCTGGAGTACATGATACCGGGCGCGGTATCCGTCTGACTTTTGGCTCTGACTCGGGTCAATATACAGCGGGAACTGCCCAAATTGCATTCCAGGCAAAGGGAACAGAGATAACAGTCTCTTCTGATGATAGTTTGGTTGATATCGCATATGCGATCAACAACGCCGCCTATGAGACAGGTGACGAAGTAATTGCAAACATTGTAGATAATCAACTCATCCTTTCAAGAAAGAGTAGCGGTACTGACCATAATCTTGTAGTTCACGATCAGGAAGGAAGCATTATGGCTAACCTAGGTATTTTGAATGGAAGTGCATTCAAAAATATTATGCAGGCGCCAACGAATGCAGAATTTTCAGTCAATGGTATTTCTGTTATCCGCTCTGAAAATACTAACCTTACTGATGTTATCCAGGGTGTTACTTTGAATCTGGCTTCTGATGCTGAAGGAAAGAGTGGCACAATCAGCGTGAAATATGATCCCAGCAGTGAAAAATCCACTCTAAACACTTTTATTAGCCGGTTCAACAGCCTTCAATCATATCTGAGTGGCAAAATTGCTGTGGTGAAACAATCAGATGGAACTTATAAAAGGGGTGCTCTTTCAGGTGATTCGATGTTTATGGCTTTACGCATGGATTTGATCCGAGATGTCAACACTGCTTATACAAACGATGGTGAATACGATAGGCTAAGTGACATTGGAATCAGCCTGTCAGACAGCTTTTCCTTAAGCATTACAGATAATACGAAACTTGAAAAAGCACTTTCGGAGAATAAACAAGATGTCACAACCTTGATCAACGGTGTTATGTCAAAGTTGCAAGCGAGGCTTTCACGTTATTTAGGAAACAGTGGATACATCACTACAGCTTCGAACGCATTGACCAGCCAGCTTGAATTGACCGATGATCAAATAACCACCAAGAACGAATATTTAACAAAGAAAGAAGAATCGCTGCGTACTCGGTATGCAGAAATTCAGGCACAGCTCCAATTAATGTCTTATCAACAATCGCAAATGTCAACCATTTACGGAATTCTTGATCAATACTCATAAACGAATGTCAAATAGTGAATCGTAAGTTTGAATGGAGGTAAAAATGGACAAAATGAATATTGCACCAGTATCCGGAGTAGAAAAAAGCATTGAACAAGTCAATGTCGCACAATCTGATGCAGAACCTGTTGTAGAAAAGGTAGCTGAACAACATACATCAGAGGTTAGCGAACCCCAACAAGTTGAACGCAATATTCAACGAGAATATTCTTTGAAAGATGTAGCACTGAAATTTGAGGTGGACAATAACACTGATGAGTTAACGATCTTTGTTGTGGATAAAACAAACAAAAGTGTTTTACGCACTATTCCACCCGAAGAATTAGAAAAACTGAACGCAGGTGACTTGCTAGAGATTGCTGCCTGAAAAGTCAATAATTTATGTCGATTTTATGCAGAGGTAAATTATTTCGTCGAAGATAATAATGTCGGTAAAAACAGTATCAATGAAATAAGGAGCTAATCATGTTTCAATCAACCTATTATCGAAATCAAGAATACCGTCAACAGGATGTGATGGGAGCCAGCCCAATGCGGTTGATTGATATGGCTTATGACCTGGCGATTCGCGCGTGTGAGCGGAAGGATTTCGAGAAAGCAGTTAAAACCATTGGTGGTTTACGCGATGCATTAAATTTTGATTATCCTGAAATCTCATTAGGGTTGTACCGGTTGTATCAATGGTGTCTGGATTGTATTCGTAGCGGTGATTATCAGTCTGCATCAAAAACATTGCAGGAGTTGAGAGCAGCCTGGAAGGAATCGGAAAAGAATCTGACTCAACCTGAGAAAGAAATGATCCCTGCTTATATGCCAGATTACGCAGGATTGGGGCGCTCAATATAAGTAATACGTTTAAAAAGCTATCAGATTCTTAATTAATGCGAAAACATACGCCAATAGAAGGGGGGTTGGCGTTTATTTACTATTCACACAGAATTTATTTCATCTTCACACTCCCTTTATAGTCTCACTATCTTGAATATGTTAATATCCCACAAGAGCAAAGGAGTAAATTACCATGAGCTTTTGGGAAGCGTTAAAAATCAGTGCCTCAGGGCTAACTGCTCAACGGTTAAGGCTTGATATTATTTCGAATAATATAGCCAATGCACAGACGACGCGTACCGCTGAAGGTGGACCCTATAAGCGCCAGGATGTTGTCTTTACAGCAGAGGGGCAAGATTCCTTCCGTCCATCTTTTCTTTCTGCTATGGATAAATATGGAAGCGTAAAGAACGGTGGTGTGAAGGTATCAGAAATTTTTACCGATACCAGTGAGGGATCAAAAGTATATGATCCAACTCATCCTGATGCTGATGAGGAAGGATATGTACTGTACCCCAATGTAGATCCTGTGGTTGAGATGACGAATATGCTTTCAGCCACTCGTTCATATGAAGCCAATTTGTCTGTAATCGAAGCGGTTAAGCGAATGGCGTTAAAAGCTTTAGACATTGTGAGTTGATTATGGAAATTTCACCTATTTTATTAAATACACTCGATACGGCAAACGAAGTAAATTCTGTAAATGCAGCAATTAAACCAGTCAGCAGCGGCGTCGATGCTGTTGGGAATACATTTGAAGATCTACTCAATAGTTTGAATGAATCTCAACTGAAATCTGATGACCTTGTTAATAAGATGGCTTTAGGAGAGGATGTGGATCTACACGATGTGATGATCGCTCTGGAAGAAAATGACATCAATTTTAAAGTTGCTCTCTCGATACGGGATAAATTGGTCGACGCTTATCAAGAAGTAATGAGGATGCAGGTTTAATTTAGTTTCACCCATTGGATTCGATCAGTATGGCAAATCAACTCCAGGAACAAATATCCGTTGTATGGAAAAAAACCTCTTTAGCACAGCGAATTACGCTGATTGCCCTGATCGTTGCTGCGATCATTATTACAGTGGTACTGGTTGGATGGGCTCAAAAACCATCTTATGCAGTTGCTTATTCTGGGTTAAGTGATGATGATGCAAGCCAAATCATCGGGAAAATGGATGAAAAGGGAATAGGCTACCAGTTAAAGGGAACTGGTACTATTCTTGTTCCTTCTGATCAAGTCTATGAAGTCAGGCTTGCGATGGCATCTGAGGGGTTACCTCAAAGTAGTGCAGCAGGGTATGAATTATTCAGCCAGAATACTTTAGGTATGACGGAGTTCAGTCAAAAAGTTAATTATCAACGAGCTTTGGAAGGTGAACTTGAGCGAACTATCGCAAGTCTGGATGCAGTAGATTCAGTTAGCGTTAATGTGGTTACGCCTGAAAAAAGTTTGTTATCGAGTGATCAAGCCCCAACTACAGCCTCGGTTGTTATAAAAGAAAAATCTGAAGGATACCTGAACGCTGGTCAGGTAAAAGCCATTACCAATCTGGTTGCAAATAGTGTGGAAGGTTTGAAACCTGAAAATGTAGTGGTAGTCGACTCCAATGGAAATTTATTAACCACTCAAGCAAGTGATTATGCTGGTGATTCAGTTATCCAATCTGATAGCCAGCGTTCTGCAGAAATTGCAGCTGCAAATGAAATTCGTGATAAAGTGCAAACCATGTTGGATGCGATCCTGGGTCCGAATCGCGCAGCAGTTCAGGCGAATGTCACGATGGATTGGTCACAAAAAGAAGTCACTTTGAGTGTTTATGATCCAACTCAAGTGGCTGTTCGTAGTTCAGAAAAAATTTCTGAAGATTACCTTGGAACAGGAGAGCAGGCGAGCGGTGTGCCCGGGGCTGAATCCAATCTACCAACCCCTGTGGCAACGATCGCAGCTGAAACCACCACTGGAAATTACAACCGTACTGATGAAACAATCAATTATGAGATTTCTCAAACAAATACCCATGAGATCTATTCACCAGGAGAAATTAAAAAAATCTCTTTAGCGGTGATGGTCGATCAGGTCAGTGATAGCGCTCAACTCGAAATGATAAAATCAGCGGTCATAGCAGCGGCTGGCATTGATATGAGCCGTGGGGATACTGTTTCTGTAAATACGATGGAATTTGATCGTAGTTATTTCCAGGAGCAGGCAGACACGATGGAGAAAGATGCCAAAAACGATCTCTACATGAAGATCGGAGTTGGGATTGGGTCTGCCCTGGTTTTGTTCATCCTTTTCGGTTATTTCTCAAAAGTAATGAAGAAACTGCGCATGTCTTCAAGGGCTGCTTGGAAACCAATTCTTGCTCCGGTAGCGGTAGCTGCTTTACAACAAGGGCAGCAAGGAATTCAGACTTCTGCACCAAGACAAGCTGCAATAGGTGATAGTACACCCGCACAGGCGTTGCCAAAAGAGACTCCAAAGAAAATCGAGATGATCGAAAATAATAGCCATGTTGTTCAAGGAGCAAAAAGTTACCCCGAAGATGAGCAACGAGCTCGCACGATATCGAAATTAACTGAAGAGAATCCTGCAACCATTGCAGAAATTATTCAAATATGGCTAAGTGAGGACGAGAAGAACCGTGGCTGAGACAGCAGTTGCTCCTACAGGTCTTGAAAAAGCTTCAGCTCTGTTGATCGGATTGGGTGTGGAGCTATCTTCTAAGGTACTTCAATACCTGAATGAAGGTGATATGGAGCGTGTTTTGCTGGCTCTTGGTAAAGTAAACCAGATCCCTGCAGATGTGCGACATATTGCCCTGGAAGAAGCCTGTGATTTCAGTGCAGCAGATTCTGCTATCCGGGGTGGGGGTCTGGAATATAGCCGCCAATTGCTATCAAGAACTGTTGGGCCTCGCCGGGGTGCTGAGATCATGGAAAGGATCTCTGTGCATCAACAGCTTTCTTCTTTTGAAATGCTAAAAAATGCCAATCCGCAAGAGGTGGCAACACTACTTGCTGAAGAAATGCCCCAAACTATTGCATTGGTTCTTTCTTACCTTGAAGCAAAAGTAGCAGCCGATATTTTAACCAGTTTGCCAAAAGAGCTTCAAATCGATGTAACATTGCGCCTTGCGGTAATGGATAGAGTGTCACCCCAGGTGGTGCAGGTTGTAGAGAGAAGCCTGAAGAACAAGTTATCTGGGGTGATCAGTGAAGCAGATTTTCGGGCAACTGGTGGTGTTTCATTCTTAGTGAAAATGCTTAACCAGGTGGATAGAGGGGTTCAAAAAACCATTTTTGAAGCTTTGGAGACAACAAATCCTAAGTTGGTCGAAGAGATTCGTGCCAACATGTTCACTTTTGATGATCTGATCAAATTAGATGATCGTACCATGCAGCGGGTTTTACGTGATATCAATAAATCTGACCTGGCATTAGCATTAAAGGCTGCATCAGAGCGTTTACGCGACAAAGTTTTCACAAATCTTTCAGAACGTGCACGAGAAAACCTGAAAGAAGAAATCGAAATTCTTGGACCACAATTGGCGAAAAACGTTTATGCTTCTCAGCGCAAGATCGTAGATGCTGTTCGCGCTTTGGAAGAAGCTGGCGAAATCGTCATCAGTAATGGCGGTGGAGACGAGTATGAAGTCATCGTCTAGCAAATCCTGGGATCTTCGTGAGGGAAAGATGGTTCAATCCTGGAAACCGGATGAAATTTTTCCTTCTCTGACTATTGAAGAAACAAGTTCTGTAATGGATGACATATTACGATTATTCCAACCAGAAAAGAAAGGGATTGAGTCAGAGAATGTGTTGGAACCTTTGACTTACGATGATACCCCCAGCAGTAACCAGCCACTGGTAACAAAATGGAATTTGTCAGCACTTGAAAATGTCTCTGCCAGCGATTTTGGTTCTGGTAATAGTATTCCAGGTATCGATGGGACTCCAGTACGGATTGCGAAAGATGAAAATCAGCGAATGATCGCTGAAGCCAGACGCCAGGCAGAATCCATTATCCAACAAGCACAAAAGGTTGCCAGTGAAACACTTAACAATGCCAGACAGCAGGTCGAACAACTCAGGCAGGAAGCGTATGAGGCTGGACGAGAACAAGTAATTGCTGAATTAGGACAAACAGCTGAAAATGTGCAGCTCATCCATGAGCAGTTAAATGCCTGGTACAAAGAAACCATTAAAAATAATGAACTACTGATTATTAAAACAATCCAGAAAATAAGCCAGTTATTATTCAGTGAAGGTTTGGTTCTGGATAATGAAGTGCTTCAGGTTGGTTTGAACAAAGTAATGAGGATGACAGAGTCTTTAGGAGATATAAGAATTTATTTGAACCAACAAGATGTGCGTAATCTGGACCCGGAATGGAGAAAATTTCAAGAAGCTCTTTCAGGAAAGAAAATACAGATCATCCCTTCTGAAAAAATACTGCCAGGTGGTTGTTTTATTCAGGGCGAAATGGGGGCGGTGGATGCCAGAGTTGAAACGCAATTGAATGCTGTAATGGAAGCTTTGCAGCCCGATGCAAAAAAGGAGAAGGAGATCTCTTTATGAGTGGATCATTTTCTGAATTGACATGGGTCCATTCTGCATTGGATTCTTTGAATACCATTCAGGTTTCTGGCAGAGTAGTAGGTGTTGTTGGTCTTGTGATCGAAGTTGTTGGGTTGAATTGCCAGATCGGAAGTATTTGTGAAATTGGTACTGATACCGAAAAACCTTTATTGGCTGAAGTAACTGGTTTTCGTAATGACAAATTATTGCTGATGGCTATTGGGTCAATGGAAGGCTTAAAACCGGGAAGTACTGTGACCAAGATCGAAGACTCTTTAATGATCCCGGTCGGAGATTCTTTGCTGGGAAGAGTTGTCGATAGCTTGGGGCAGCCGATTGATGGAAAAGGACCCATTGATAGAACTACCTGGACTTCCACATCTCAGATACCACCTTCACCCATGCAGCGCCCACCCATTGATAAACCTCTGGAAACTGGCGTGAGAGTAATTGATGGCATGCTGACTTGTGGAAAAGGTCAACGTATGGGCATCTTTGCCGGTAGTGGCGTGGGTAAAAGTACCCTTTTAGGATCAATTGCTAGAAATTCAAAGAGTGACATCAGTGTTGTTGCCCTCATCGGAGAACGTGGCAGAGAAGTGCGTGAATTCATCGATCGTGACTTGGGGCCTGAAGGACTGTCCCGTTCTGTAGTAGTGGTGTCGACATCTGATCAGCCAGCCCTGATGAGGTTGAAAGCAGCTTTGGGGGCTATGTCTATCGCTGAGTACTTTAGAGATTGTGGGAAAGATGTTACCTTCCTGATGGATTCAGTTACCCGTTTTGCGATGGCTCAACGTGAAATTGGGCTTTCGATCGGTGAGCCACCAGCTTCTAAAGGATATACACCATCCGTATTTGCTCTTCTACCAAAATTGTTGGAGAGAGCAGGTCGAAGTGATAGGGGGTCGATCACTGGTTATTTTACGGTATTGGTAGAAGGTGATGATTTCAACGAACCCATAAGTGATGCAGTGCGCGGTATTTTGGATGGACACATCATTCTCAGTAGAGCCCTGGCTGCTCGAAACCATTATCCTTCTATTGATGTACTCAATAGTGTCAGTCGTGTCATGCCAGCAGTAACATCATCCGCTCATGTGCAAAAAGCTGCCTGGATACGCAAAAACATGGCAACATATGAAAAATCACGCGATCTGATCAATATCGGTGCCTATGTCAGCGGCTCTGATCCTGAGATCGATGAGGCTTTGCGAGTAATGCCTGATATTACTGCCTTCTTGCAACAGGGCAAGGATGAAGTTACTGATTTTCAGTCAACATTGAACATGATGGATCAGATCACTACTTTGGCTCAAACAGACATCAAGCAGGAGTGAATCTATGCCACCCATTTTTCCTCTGCAAAATGTATTGGATGTTCGCCACAGCAAGGTGGAAGCAATTGAAATTCAGCTTGGTAGAACCCAAAAGCAATTATTAACTCTGGAAGAACGGAAAGTAATGCTCCTGAGCATGAAAGACCGAAATTTGAAAGAAATGTACTTGCGCATGCAAGGCGAGATCAATATTTTTCAATTGGACATTCTACGATCAAATATTTCAGCTATTGATACTCGCACAAAACAAATTCAAAGAGATATAGAAGAAACTCAGAAGAAGATATCACAGATCCAAAAGAATCTGGTAGCAGCCAAACAAGAAGAAGAAACACTCGAAATATTGAAAGAGAAGCAGATAGAAAGATTCAAAGAAGAAGTAAAACGTATTGAAAACAAACAGCAAGATGATGTGTATATTTCTCTTGCATATAAAAATCGTCAACAAGAAGCATGAAAGTGATGCAGAGTAAGCTGATAAGGTTATTTGCTTTGACTGTAGAGGAAAGGAACCTGAAATGACAGACTCATTATTTAGTGATTATTCATATTCCATCGCAAAACTGGCATTAGATGGGTTGAGTCAAAGGCAGATGGCAATCAGTAACAATATTGCCAATGTTGACACCCCTGGCTACCACGCACAAACAGTGGATTTCAAAAGCGTTCTTAAACGAATGACCAATAAAAATGAACTGATTGGTATGAAAACCACAAACCCACTTCACTTGACATCTACCACAAATAATTTTGTTCGCTTTTTCGAAACGAAACGTCCGGGTGGTACAGAAAGGGCGGATGGAAATGATGTGGATATTGATGTAGAGCTGACGGATATGTCTGAAACAGGGATCGAATATCAGGCAGTATCTCAAGCGGTTAGTCTTAAGTTACAGCTTCTTAAGGCAATTGCACAATCGAGGTGACAATGATTCAAATTGCACAGGCAAATTGCCAATCACCCCCGATTGTAGATGGATCGGGGAAGCCGGTAGGATGTAATCTCCAACCAGGCAATGCTGAAAATGAGTTTAAGGAGGTGTTGAGGAAAGAGAAATCAAAAGATGATGTAGACCCTATTGTTGAAGCTGCAATGTTGGCAGGAAGTAGTGTGGCAGCAATGCCAGTAAGTGAAACACAGCCCATGCGAAACCTTGTTGAAGATGTCTCCGACATCTTTCAGGAAATGGTGCCCGATGTAAGCACAACCATTCCTGTGGTAGAGGAAAGTATTTACCTAAACAATGGTGATGCAATAGAGATTCCTGCAAACAATGCAAAGAATATGGATATGGTGAATTCTGTTGAAATCGTAAGTTCACGGGATGTAATCTATCCTTTACCGATTGAATCTGCACCTGCCGGACAGGGTCAACAGATTCAACAGCCATTCACTCAACCTGGGATGATACCCCAGAATGAGGCTGTATCTCAACAAGCTGCGCCTGTTTTGAGGCAGATGCCAGTCAATGCTGAAAAGGAGGAAGGAACTCCGAATGTCGTGTCCCCTATTTCAGGTGGCTTTGCTGAGCCTGTAATATCTGCTACAACGGTGGAATATCAGATCGGAACACCGATCAGTATAGAATTTGAAACTGCAGTGGTCGACGAATCACCAAATAATGGCAATCAACTAGAAATTCGCCAGATGGTCATCCCAATTGAGCAAACTCAACAAAAAGGGGAGACTGACTCAGTTGAGACACAGCCAGTCCAGATGGGTTCGTCACGGGGAAGTAAAAGTTGGAAATCTTCACTGGTTACAGAACCCACCAGTGCGAAGATCTCAATAAATACTGATCTACCAAAGGTAAATCCCGCATCTGAAGAACCTTCTATCGTAGAACAACAGCCTGATAATTCCAGTGAATTCGTGAGTGAAACAAAAATATCTGTCATTGAAGAGCCTGAAAAGTCCGAGCAGAACCTTCCAGAACTGAATCTGTATCAGATGGTGGATTTATCTACCGAAAAAGCTGCTGATGCAGGTCAAGCGGATGCGCAAATAAAAACAAAGGGTAAGCAAGGAACAAAGGATGAATCTCTCAGTATGAATCGGGAGAATGAAAACAAAACTGTTCATTCTGTTCAGATGAGAACAACATTCGAAACTCTAGAGGGATCAGATAATGCTGAGCAATTGCAGGTAACAATGGCAGATAAAAAGTCTACACCAATACCTGGTGTGAAGAGCGATAATTCTTCAGGTGCATTTGAAGCTGAGCAGATCAATGAAGCAAGCATAGCGCAAGGTATGGAACCTGCCAGGCAGGAGAAAGCAGTCTCTCAAAACGAATTGGAGCGGTTGATTTTAACAGATCCTGAGCTGCAAGGCAATTCAGAGGTGGCTACAACTATAGGGAATGAAGAGAATAAGAAAACAGTGCAGAAAAGCTCTTCTCCAGATGGATCGAGTGCTGCAATAGAGAAAAACGAAACAGAAAATTCCCAGAAAAAACAGGACTTCTCAGCCAGCATGCCAGCAGTGAAAATGACAGAGAAATCCATTGGCGCAGCCTCAGCATATGCTCAATATGCCAGTGATATCAAAGGAAATGATGCTGTGAAGTTCTCTTTGCAAGAAGGTGGAAAGCAGAACAAGGATTTGAACGGGAATATCCAGACTTCACAAAACCCCAATAAAGAGAAAATTGCTACTCCAGCCCAGCCTGCTAAAGCTCAAGATCTGGCAGGAAGCGTAGACACAGGGGTGACAGGTGCTCAAGTTTTTACCTCATCCTTGAAACAAAATGTTAATCTGTTTCCAACCTTAAATAATACCTCTGAGGTGTCTACCCTCCATATTCAGCAAATCGTGAAAGAAGTGGATCAAAGTCTACAAGCTGGGAAGAATGTCATCCACATCCAACTGCATCCTGAAAATCTAGGAAAGATTGATATCCGGTTATCAAGCGATGCCAGTGGATTGGGCATCAATATAATAGCAGAAAATGCCAGTACCAAACGGATGCTTGAAAACCAGGTAGACATCTTAAAGCAATCCCTGAATAATGCTGGATTGCACCTGTCTCAAATGAATTTTGGAATGAAGGGGCAAGAAGGGCAATACGAAAGACAGTTCTATCAGAATGATCCATCGAATGTAAGCAAAAACTGGTTTCAGAAACCGTGGCGTGAAAGCGAAGTTGGAAAGTATAACGATACTCCACAGCGGATGACACTTCAGCTTACTACGATAGATTATCAAATTTAGAAGAAAGGAGAGAATATGCAGGTAAGTTCGGTAATCGATTCAATCAATCAAACGACTTCTATTCAACCTGGAAGTCCAACAAAGAACGGATCAACAGAATACACATCCAGTGATTTCATGCAATTGCTGCTGGCTCAATTATCGAATCAGAATCCACTGCAACCAATGGATGATTCCGAAATGATGAGCCAATTCACGCAGTTAAATTCATTGCAAGAAATTCAAAAGATGGCGTCCTCGTTGCAGAAGGTTTTGATTGGCAATCAATCCATTTATGCAGCCAGCCTGATCGGGAAAAATGTATCCATTAACCAGACTAATGGCACACCCAAAATAGGCCTTGTGACTGGTTTTTCAACAGAGAACAGTGAGATTTATGTTCAAGTTGATAACAAAAGTTATTCACTCGGAGATGTGATGCAAGTATGGGAGGACTCACTCAATGAATGATACATTACGTGTTCAACAAGAGCAGTCGATCCTTGCGACCCGTACGGATGTCTCTGAAGTTCGCCAGAACAATAAGCAAAAGGGTGAAGTCAGCTTCAACGAAATCCTTGCTCAGGTTCAGGATGTACGCTTTTCGAACCACGCTCAGAAACGCCTGCAAAGCCGGCAGATCAATCTTGATGCAGATGATGTTTCTCGTCTTGCCGATGCGGTTGATCGGGTGGAGAAGCGAGGTAGCCAGACTTCTTTGGTACTGATGGATGACCTTGCCTTCTTAGTCAATGTTCCTGAACGATTGGTTGTAACTGCCGTTGACACAAACAGCCATGGTGAAGGAGTTTTCACACAAATAGATTCAGTGGTTCTTGCTGAACCATCACATCTGGAAAATCATCCAGGTGTAGATATCAATGCATAATGAAATGTTTATCATCTGCAGGCCGGCCCTCTTGGAGGAAGCCTGTAGAACCTACCTTCAGGAGAATTTAAAATGTTACGTTCAATGTTTACTGCTGTCAGCTCTTTAAATTTACATCAGAGCTATCTGGATGTCGTCGCCAACAATCTTGCAAATGCAAATACTACGGGTTACAAATCTTCTCGTGTCATGTTCCATGATCAATATTCACAGTTGATCAGTCCCGGGGCTGGTCCTAGCACAAGCCTGGGTGGTATCAATCCAACGCAGATTGGTTTAGGTGTGAAATTAGGCTTCATTTCTTCTGATTTTACACAGGGCATGCTAGAAAGTACTGGAAGAACACTAGACCTGGCTATTCAGGGCGATGGTTTCTTTGTTTATGATCAGGGTGCTGCACGTCGTTATTCACGTGAAGGTTCTCTCTCACTTGATTCTGATGGTGTGTTGGTGAACTCTGCTACCGGTTTGAAAGTACAAGGTTGGATGGTGCAATCAGATGGTAGTGTTGATACCAACCTTCCTCCAGCTCAGATTAATATTGATACTGATAAAGCTGTGGCAGCTGCTACTTCCAAAGTCATCTTCGGTGGAAACCTTGATTCCACCAAAGCGGTAGGGGATGATGTTAAGACAACTATGGGTGTTTATGACTCACTGGGAGTTTTACATACCGCGGAAGTTACTTTTACTCGTACCAGTGATACGGCATGGGACTGGTCTGTTACAAAGATAGATGATGTCGATGTTGATCCTGCAGATGCGAATGGCAGTGGAACAATCACCTTCACTGAAGGTCAAAATCCCGTGATCACAGGTGAAGATTCAGTCACAATTCCAGGTAGTGAAGGCGCGGAGGCTTCTGTCAGTATGACTTTTGATCTGACCAGTTTGACCATGCTGTCTATGGATGATGGAGTTACAGTTACCAGCCAGGATGGTCTTCCTGCAGGGAATGTGACAGGGTTATATATCACTCCGAATGATGGTACTGTTTTTCTTGTCTTTTCCAATGGCTTTAGACAGCAAATAGCTCAACTGGCATTGGCGCGGTTCTCGAACCCGACAGGTTTGATCAGTGCTGGCGATACCATGTTCAAACAAGGTTTGAACTCAGGTGATCCTGAATTGGGTACAGCTAATACGGGCGGTCGTGGAACGATCACGTCCGGCTATCTAGAAGCATCCAATGTGGATATGGCACGTGAATTTACGAACATGATTCTGGCACAGCGTGGTTTCCAGGCATCTTCCCGCGTAATCACCACGTCCGATGAGATCATGCAAGAACTTGTCAATCTAAAGAGATAAAGGATTAATATGGGTATTGGCCGGTTGAATTAACCCAACCGGCCAATATTTTATTCAGCAGGCTTATGAGTCTTTCAGGACCTTTTCCCGTCAATCAAGTACAACCAACCTCATCGCAGGATTTGCCTTTTCACCTTAATGAGAGAATTACAGCTCAGGTGATGAACGTATCTGGCACTCAGGCTGTACTTGAGATTAATGGTTACCCGGTAGTAGCCAGATTAACCACGAAGGATCAGGCATCTGAATTACTTTCACGGCGGTCTGCGAATTTTATAATAACGCAATTATCTTCAGAAAAAATTACTCTTAAGTTCATTAATAATGAAGGGAAAGTTGAAAACAAATCTATTCAAGGGGAAATGCAGGATCTGGCAAAGGCACTTTCCAGAAGCATTGGGTTGCAAGGAAATGAGAACGAGACCTCGCTCATCCGTGCAGCACTTAAGGAACACTTGCCCATCACCAAAGAGCTGGTCAATCAGCTTCTGGAAGCAGTGTATGGTTCTGATATTGAAACCGGTGAAGGAGTATTGCTTGCTGTAAAGTTAAAGGCTGCAGGACTGCCAGTTACTTCAACCAGTTTACAATTAGTACATCGATTCAACGCACTGCCTATTTCTGAAGCATTTTCTTCAATGGTTGCGGATCTGAATGAAGTATTAACCCAGGTAGGTAAGAATTCTGCTACCGCCATGCAGATTCAAAGCACTCTTGGCCAGTTAGAAACCTTCATCCCAGACCTATCCACAGGTGAAGAAAAAATTAGCAGCAGTCTTCAGGATCTGTTGCGGTTACTTGGAAAATCCTATGAAAAATCGCTCAGTGAGCAGATAAGTACTCATAATGAAACCAATGAAAATTCTTTCAATCTACTTGATCTGGCTCAATTGGCGAAAAACCTGCGCGAGAGTGGACTCACAAAAACCGCAGATAAGATAGACCGTTTTCTTGAACAAATACGGCAAAACCAGTTCACAAACATAAAACCTGAGGAGATACCTGCCAAAGGTCAGTGGAGTGAAGTGAACTTCATCGTAAAATGGCCAGAGGCTGCAAGCTATCAAACGTGTGATGCGAAAGTCAGAGTATCTTACCGGCAAGAGAAACGTTCCAGTGTTATCGATCCGGAATTCACTAATCTTGTTCTTCAGGTAGATCTGGAACCTGAAAAAGAATTAGCTTTCAATCTGTCTCTCTATCACAAAAAAGTAACTGTTGAAATTACTTCTTCTGATCCATTGTTGACGAAAATATTTCAGAGATCTGAGTCGGAGTTTTCTGACCTTCTGGCTTCTCTTGGATATGATGTGGTTCAATCATCGGTGAGGCTGAAGGGTAATAATAAGGACATTTTCACAGGATCTTCTGGGGATTACTTCACCGATAATCATCTGGATATCGAGGTGTAAGATGCAGAGAAGATATCAGCATATCAAAACTTCCGTGCCAGAGGAAAATCAAAGATTGACTGCTGCAGCAATCCGATATGACAGTGAAAAGGACCTTGCTCCAGAAGTACTGGCAGGGGGTAAAGGAAAAATTGCAGAGAAGATCATTGAGATAGGGCGGGAAAATGGAATCCCGATTTATGATGACCCTGTCCTGGCAGCAGCATTAGCGGAGGTCAACCCGGGTGAAGAGATACCACCAGAACTGTATACGCTGGTTGCTCATGTGCTTGCATTTGTATATCGCACTTATCACCAGGCAACCAGTGCAGACAAAAGAACCGAAATTAAAAATCAAAGCGTATGATTATCACAAGCTTTGGTTTTTGAGCATAATAGGCTCAATCGTTAAATATTTGAGATTCGAAAGAATTATTAACCCTGCTTTGATCTTTTCTTAATCCTTATTTTTCTTTTCGCTTAGAATTGCCAGACCAAGCAATCCACTGAGCAAACTGATACCAAAGATAGCCATACCTCGCCAATGCAGTTTTATCGATGCACTTCCCTCTACCACAATTGGGTTGTTGGGGTCAATATATGTGTAAAGTTCAGCCATTGCGGGAGTAGGAATATTCGCCTGCCTGGCAAGATTTCGAAATTCATTTGCGAGCACAAGCATTTCAATTCGGGCAGCATTGGCATGATTGGCAAGTAAAATGTCTGCGCTGCGGGTTGCCATTGCAAAATGAAAAAGAAGAACCAATAAAGGTTCAGGACAAAGAATCGCAAGCCATACGTATCTGGGGTAAATTGGATAGCCTAGTTTTCGAAGAACCTGTATTCCTTCACGTATGGCGCGGACCATCAAAACCAAACCATCCTGTGTTTTGGATAACCGTGAAGTGCTTCCTCCTGCCAGATAAATCGCATTAGCGATTGGGCTAACAAGTGCCACGTGGGTTTTTAGCCATGCATCCATATTGTTACAGATGGCAACATCGAAACCCGCCTTACGTAAAGTATTAGTAATCATAACCAGTCGGGGTGTACTTCGACCATCCAATTCTCCCAGAGTGGTTGGTTGCAGAATACCTGGAACCATCTGGTATCGAACAATGAATTTTCCACGAATACCGCTGGCACCCGGAAATCCAAGCAGAACCCTGTCTTTTCCAAGTGCATTGATGAGAACGTCAGGTCCACCCGCGTTATTAACCATAAAGAGTACATTAGGTGTGCTATGGTTGATCGCCAATAGTGGGAGAACGGAATCGAGCTGATCTCGCCGAACAAAAACAATTACAAGATCGTAGGAGTCATCTGGTTCAAGGGTAGAAGTGGTTTTTATATTCGTAACACTAAGGTTATTTTCAGGCAGGCGCGCCAATACGATTCCATGATGCTGTATTTGTTCCAATCGTTCACCTCTGGCAAGGATGGTTACATCTTCTCCAGCCTGCGCCAGTTTTGCAGCATATAAACTACCTAAAACGCCGGCACCAAAAACGAGAATTTTCATTCTTCTTAACCTTTCTATGAAATAAAAAATAATATTTCGTCACAATTCAAAAAAGAGTTGATAGTAAAATTTTACTTCTTCTTAATCTTACTAGATTTTTAATAATAATTTAAATTCATTACAGCATCACAGAGAACAATATTGGGTTATCACTTTAAAAGTATTTTTCCCTTGGACAAGTGCCCAGTTAATTTGTTCTTTGTTTACTCATTGCAATTGTTTTAAGTACATCCATTTTTTGGGGTGAATCAGCAGGAACAGTTTATTCAGCCCATCTTTAGGCTGCTGCTAGTGATCATAACGAGTTGATTTTGGGTAAATCTTTATCTTGAGGTATAAGCTCTTTTGAGGTTGTGTGGGCTGCTGCGTGTGGGTGTTCTATTGACATTGTCTCAATTGCAGATGTTTATCCTTACTATAATTAATTGTCATATCTCATGATGGGCGATCAGATTGGATGGTTGAGCTCTACCGTATTTACAACCTGGAATGGGAACAGCATATTCACCGGGAATGTAGTCGATGTTGATGGGCAAACCAGCATGTTCACCAGGTTGGGAGAACTCAAGTTTGCTGATCATATCATCGATCACTTGCAAAGACACTAAAATATTCTTGAAATAGGCAAAGTAAATACCCTGTCGATCTTTATGGTAAAACAGCATTTGCTCGTGATGACGAGCTGTGGTTGGCATTGATCACCTGACAGGGATATAACGAAAATACCGGTAAATATAATTAGAGCAGAGTCATAAAAGTCGTTCTCGTCGCTCTGAAGTAAAGCGGTACAAATTTCTTTTTATGGATGCAATCTTAATAATCTTACTTCTAGCAGTATATAATAATTAAGAATTATTTAAATTTAATTGGGTAATTTATGACAACAGAAAAAATTATTGTTCAGGAGGGACGATGGCTGATCAACCAGGTTTTTATATTGGAAAGAAAGTAGATCCAGAGAAAGGAAAGCTGTTGGATGAAAAAGTGATCTATGATCCCGCAGACCTGACCACACATGGTTTTGTCACAGGCATGACAGGCTCTGGAAAAACTGGACTCTGTATTGGATTGCTGGAAGAAGCTGCATTGGAAGGTATACCCGCCATCATGATCGATCCAAAAGGTGATCTGACGAACCTGCTGCTGCATTTTCCGGAATTCCGACCTGAGGATTTTAAACCCTGGATTGATCCGGATGTGGTGCGGCGAGAGAATAAAGACCTTGACACTGCTGCTGCCGAGACAGCTGTAATGTGGAAAGATGGTCTGGCTCAATGGGGTTTGGAACCGGATGATATTCGCCAGTTACAGAGATCTGTGGACTTCACCATCTATACTCCAGGCTCGAGTGCTTCTCAACCTGTCAGCATCCTGGCATCTTTCCAGGCACCTGGAATTTCCTGGGAAGAGAATAGCGAAATATTGCGGGAAGAAATTTCAAGTACTGTCACTGCGGTGCTGGGATTGGTGGGCATGACGGATATTGATCCTCTACGCTCTCGGGAGCACATCCTTCTATCCAATATCATTGAAAATGCCTGGAGCCATGGACAGTCACTGGATCTGAACGAATTGATCTTACAGACACAGAACCCACCTTTTGAACGTTTAGGTGCTTTTCCGGTAGACAATTTATTTCCTGCGAAAGATCGCATGGAACTAGCCATGTTATTGAATAACTTCCTGGCATCTCCTTCTTTCCAGACATGGATAGAAGGTGTACCACTTGATATTCCTTCATTTTTGTATACTGCAGATGGGAAACCGCGTCATAGCATCTTTTATCTGGCACACTTGCCCGATAACGAGCGTATGTTCTTTGTGACTCTGTTGTTTGCTTCAATTGAAGCATGGATGAGGCAGCAACGCGGTACAGGTAGTTTAAGGGCGTTGATCTATTTTGATGAGATCGTGGGATATCTTCCTCCAACAGCCAACCCACCCAGCCGCCCCATTATGCTGCGTATGTTAAAACAGGCACGCGCGTTTGGTTTAGGATTGCTTTTGGCAACTCAGAATCCAGTGGATTTGGATTACAAAGCACTTTCGAATGCGGGTACCTGGTTTATTGGAAGGTTGCAAACAGAGCGCGACAAGATGCGTTTGCTGGATGGTCTGGAAAGTGCCCGCGGTGATATCAACCGGACTGCCATCGATAAGATTTTATCGGGTATGGGGAAACGGGTTTTTCTGCTACATAATGTGAATGCCAAAGCCCCATTATTATTCCAAACTCGTTGGGCAATGAATTATCTGGCAGGTCCACTCACCAGGGCACAATTACCATTGCTCAACCAGTTGGTAGGCAAGGGGAAAACTTCTACTGTTGCCAGTACCGGTGATGTGTCTCCTCAGGCGGGTGCATCAGCTGTTAATGGCAAGAAAGAAATTGCTGCTCCATCTGGAGATGCAATATATCAAAAAACCAGACCTGTCGCTCCACAAGGGGTGACAGAATTCTTCATCCCAGCTGATCTGGGCATCAGCCAGGCGGTCAGCGAAGCGGGTTTACCTGTTGCTGGACCCATTGAGGCGGAAGGGTTGGTTTATAAACCGGCCTTATTAGCACAAGCTGAAGTACGCTATATCGTTCAAAAATATGGCATGGAATATTCACAGAAAGTAGCTTCACTTGTTTCTGAAGGTACCCGAAATTTTCTCGATTGGGAAAAATTTACCTGGCGAGCCTACGAGAGAAGTGAGTTGCAATCTGCACCTTTGCCGAACAGCCTTTTCGCTGTGTTACCTGGATGGCTTTCAGATGTCAAAGCAGCTACTGCATTTCGCTCTGACTTCGAGGATTGGGTATTCCGGACAGGTACCATACGCGTAAAGGTGAATCAGGTGCTCAAGGTTTATGCTGGTCCGCAGGTATCGGATGATGAGTTCAGGAATTTATGTAGTAAAGCTGCCAGTGAATTGGCAGATGCTGAACAGGATAAATTGGCTGCCATCTATAAAAAGAAACTTGATGCAATGGAGGCAAAGATCAAGCGCCAGGAATTGGAAGTCGAAGAGCAAAAATCTGATCTAAATGCAAGAAGACTGGAAGAAGCAGGAACGCATGGCGAGTTACTGTTAAGTATGTTTGTTGGGAGAAAAAGAAGTGTCTCTAAATCCATTTCCAAACGCCGCATGACCAGTCAGTCGAAACTTGAATTAAAGCAAGAAGAGGAAGAACTGGCAGTACTTGAGCGGCAAATGGATGCTCTCGAAGCGGAATACAAGAAAGCACTGGATGAAATACAAAACAAATGGGAGAAAGAGATTACCAGAATCGAAGAGGTACCTGTCAGTCCCACAAAATCAAACATTTTTCTAGATAATTACGGAATTGCCTGGGTACCCTACTATCTGGTAAAGAGTGGTGGACAGGTGAAAGAGATACTTGCAGCAAAGCATTAAAAAATAAATAGAAAAAGGGTGCGATGATATACTGACGCACCCTTTTTGATTCCCATGGCAAAGAACCTATCCCATATCCTGGCGACCAGCAAGCGCCCGTAAGATGGTGTTCTGATCGGCATATTCCAGATCGCCACCCATTGGCAAGCCACGTGCAAGTCGGGTTATGTGGATTCCACTGGAAGCCAATTGCTGCTTAAGGTATAAAGCAGTGGCGTCACCCTCCATACTGGGGTTGGTTGCCAAAATGATCTCGCGAATATTTCCCTTCTCCACTCTTTCCAATAGAGATTTGATCTTCAGATCATCAGGTCCAATACCTTCGATAGGGGAGAGCACACCGTGCAGTACATGATAATGCCCGTTATACCCACCGGTGCGTTCCAGAGCCAATACATCCAGGGCTTCTTCCACCACGCAAATCAACCCGGGGTCACGTCGGCTGTCTGCACAGATGTCACATAATGGTTGATCTGCCAGAGTGATGTTGAAACATTGCGGGCACATTCCCGTAGCAGTCTGGAGTGCGATCAGAGCATCAGCCAGTTGCTGTGGTAAGTTGTTTTGTGTTCTCAGCAGAAAGAACGCCAATCGCGATGCGGTTTTTGGTCCTATACCAGGCAGGCGCGAAAAGGCATCTATCAGATTTTGAACCGGGGCAGGTAGTACAGCCATGGAGCTAGAATCCGAAACCGGGCAAACCGCCAGCCAGAGGTCCCATCCGTTCGGCTGCCATTTCTTTTGATTTTTCCAATGCCATATTCGCAGCACTTAATACCAGGTCTTGCAACATTTCAGCATCGGCATCTTTGAGCAGTTCAGGGTCAATGGTGAATGCAGTGAACTGTTGGTCGCCTGTGATGGTAGCGGTTACTACTCCGCCACCTGCAGAAACCGTAACGGTTTCTGTCTTAAGTTCTTCCTGGGCTTTCTCCATCTGTTCCTGCAGTTTTCTGATCTGTGAAAGCATACCTGCCTGACCACCAGAAGGTGCCATCCCACGATTAAATCCTTTTGCCATTTATTTACTCCTTCTTTTTAATCACGCCACCCAGATTCAGTGCTGCCCGTACTATTCCATTTTCTTCAATATCTACATCGATGGGCACACCTGTGGCTCTATTATTTAAAACACATGAAATTTCAAGATCTCTCTCGAATACCTGCTTCAAAGCGCTGCATGTAAGCGCAATATTTTCTTTTGTCTCCATTTTCGATTTAATGACGTCATTCGCAAATGCCAGAACGAGTACATTTCCTTTCATACTCAGAAGCTGGCATGAATTCAACAACCCTTCTGTGGCAGGTCTGATCTTGCGGACTAGCTCTTTCACCTGTCTCCACTGACTTTGAACATCCTTTAGATTGATGCCTGATTCTGTTGAGATACCTGCTGCAGTATTCTGTAATTGCGCTTCTTTTTTTGAAGGTTCAGGGATAGTAGCCTGCTTTTCTATTTCAGACGGGTTAGGCGTTTGTGCTGGTACTGGTTTTGGTGATACCGACTTTCCCTGAGATGATGCTGCAGGTCTAAAGGGTGCTTTTTGCTCTGTTTCAACTGGTACTGTTTGAGTTACTGGTTGATTTGCAGGTTGCATATCAGCTTTCCAATTGATGGATTCTGCCAGAGCAAGCTCGAGCTGCAGTCCGGGTTGCCAACCAAGCCGGGTTTCTGTTGCCGCTTCATTAAATGCTCGAATTGTTTCGAGAATATGCTGAATCAACAGCGCATCAGATTGCTGCTGTAATTTCAGTCGAATTTCAACAGAAGCTTCTGGCTGATCAATCTTTCCCATTTTTGCTAACAGGAGATTTCGCAAATAATCCACAATCTGTCTGGCAAACTGACGAGGATCAGTACCCGCATCCAGGGCATGCTGGATGATATTCAAGCCTGAAGCTGCCTGATGCTGTATGATTGCATCTACGATTTCAACCACTGCCTGGCTGGTGGCAGTACCCAAAACCTGTTGCGCGTAGGTGAGAGTAACCTTATCTCCAGTTGAAGCAAGCTGGTCAAGCAATGAAATGGCATCGCGCATGGAGCCAGTAGCCTGTCGGGCTATCAGTGTCAATGCATCTGGTTCAATATTAATTTTCTCCGCAGCACATTTTGCCTGCAGGTATTTCACCATTTCAGGTACGGGAATGCGTCGGAACTCATATCGTTGGCAGCGAGAAAGAACCGTGGCAGGGATTTTATGGATCTCGGTAGTCGCCAATACAAAAATCGCATGCGAAGGAGGTTCTTCAAGGGTTTTTAATAGGGCGTTGAAGGCTGCTGTGGAAAGCATATGGACTTCATCAATGATATAAACTTTATATCTCCCGCTTGTCGGGCTGAAATTGATTTTGTCGCGCAGTTCACGTACATCATCGACGCTTGTGTTTGAAGCAGCATCGATCTCGATCAGATCCAGGTATTGCCCTTTGTTGATCTGCTTGCAGGTATCACATTCATCACATGGACGCTCCGCAAGATTTTCATTCAAGCAATTGACAGCCTTCGCCAGTAGACGGGCAGTGGTGGTTTTCCCTGTACCGCGAGGACCAGCGAATAAATAGGCATGCGCTGTTCTGCCGCTTTGAATAGCATTTTTCAAAGTATGAATAATATGTTCCTGTCCAACGACCTGGTCCCACCGGCTGGGTCGCCATTCTCGATAAAGCGCTTTTTTCATTGCACTCCTGCTTATGGTATTTGATAACTGGATCGCAAATTGCCATCCGGATCATATACAGTAACTAATTCACCCTGTTGCCAGATGGGTTGGCTTGATCCCCAATAGAGTGAAATGACTGTGTTGTTTCCTGATCTGGAATACACCTCTACTACACCGCTGTATAGGGTAAGATCAGGAAAAGTAAATGTGTTTCCATCATTATCCTGCAATGTCCAATCTTGCATCTGTAGGGGATTATCACCCACCATGCGGATGCGAACCACTTCGGATTGTAAATCGCCAGCACCAAAGACATTCTCGATCTTAATCACCTGTTTATCCAAAGGCGGTAGAGTTGCTTCTTGCTGTGTTTGGCTGCTTTCAGTAACGGTATATGAAACTGAAGGGGCTGAATTTTGTCGTATCAAAGTCCAGATTGTTAATACAATCAAAACTGTGGCAGCAGAGACGATGATGTTTACTAATAAAAATGGCAGCCAATTTCGTGGTATTTTCATGACGATTCTCTATGAATCATAGCATAATTTTCCGATAAAATGGAAGAAACACTGTGACTTAACATGGTGTGAAAATCGAGAGCAGATTTGACTTACATCATTGATGGACACAATTTAATTCCACATATTCCCGGGCTGCAGTTAAGAGATCTGGATGATGAAAATGTTTTAATTCAACAACTGCTGATCTTTCGTAAAATACGACAGCGAGCTGTTGAAGTGTTTTTTGATGGAGCACCTGCAGGGCATAGTGGCAGGCGAAGGGTGGAGACTATCATTGTGCATAATATTCCGGTTGGTTCTACCGCAGATGATGCGATACTGGCTCATTTGAAACACCTGCAAAAAGCCGCTAAAAATGTTATCGTGGTCAGTTCTGATCATCGGATACAAGTAGGGGCAAAAGCCTACCATGCTTCCATCATGGACTCGGCTGTATTTTCAAGAGAATTGCAGCAGGTACTGAACGCAGCTCGAAATAGTGATTCTATTCGTGCCTCAAATGATGAGGAAGTTGAATACTGGCTTGAACAATTCCGTAAAAAAGGAAGATCTGTTTGATTGTGAAAATCCTCTTAAGCGATTCTCATTTATGCAAGGAAAATGTCTTGAAATATTAAAACCGGAGGAGATACCCTAACAGACCTCTTAATGCTTTTTAATTCTAATTAGACAATTCTGGTGTATATTATCTCCGACACCGAGAAAATTTTACTGGTAGAAACGGTGTTGCCACTACTCTGCAAATCGCCAACGTGTTCCCCCCGCATGGTGGCATTTTATTGGAGCAGAGGGTGGTTTCCCTCCCTGGACACCGCCAGTCATGTCCAAATGACTGGCGGTGGTCTATTTAACTACAAAGAGCCGGGTGAATATTCCCCAGCTCTTTGTAATCATGTTAAAGAATTAGATCACGCCCAATTTCTTGCCCACTTTTACGAATATTTCCAATCCCTGATCCAGGTCTGATTTGCTATGAGCAGCTGAGATCATCACACGAATGCGGGCTTTCCCTCTTGGTACTGTGGGGAAGCCGATGGACATGGCAAAAACACCTTCTTCGAATAATTCACGTGAGAATTGTTGTGCCAAAGATGCTTCACCCAACATGATAGGAGTTATGGGGGTTACGCTTCCACCTGTATCAAAACCTGCTTTCTTCATTTCAGCTTTAAAGTAGTGAGTGTTTTCCCAAAGTTTGTCTACCAATTCTGTGGAACCTTCGAGAATATCCAATGCTGCGATGCAAGCTGAGACATCTGCAGGAGTCATGGCTGAAGAAAACAAGAATGGGCGCCCGCGCTGGCGAAGCCATTCAACGATGACCGCATTGCCAGCAACTACACCACCCATAACACCAAAGGCTTTGGAAAGTGTACCAACTTCCACATCCACTTTTCCGTGTAATCCAAAGTGATCCACTATGCCGCGACCACCTTTGCCTACCACGCCTTCGCCATGTGCGTCATCAACCATAAGCATAATATCGTAAGCATGAGCGATCTCATAAATGGCATCCAAAGGAGCAAGGTCCCCATCCATGCTGAACACACCATCTGTAATGATGATTGCCCGGCGATAAGTCCCTTCATTCTCTTTGATCACACGTTCCAGATCTGCCGGGTTTGCATGAGCAAAGCGGATAATGCGTCCACCTGAAAGCCGGCATCCATCGATGATGCTGGCATGATTGAGTTCATCCGAAAAGATGGCATCTTCTTTGGTGATCAATGCCTGGATGGTAGCCAGATTGGCGCAAAAACCCGATTGAAAAGTAATGGCAGCTTCAACGCCTTTAAAAGCAGCCATGCGCTTTTCCAATTCCAGGTGGAGATCCATTGTTCCTGCAATAGTGCGAACTGCAGCCGGACCAGCTCCGTATTTATCCAAACCTTTTTTGGCTGCAGCAATCATCTCGGGACGATTAGCAAGCCCAAGATAATTGTTGGAGCAAAAATTCAATACTTTCTTTCCATCAACAACCAACCAGGCTCCCTGTGGACTACTGATTGTACGGATATTATTGTATAGTCCTGATTCTTTCAATCCATCTAATTCACGATTGATCCAGTCTAGACGTTTACTCATTCAGAAATCTCCTTAAATTCAGAAAATGAAAAGGCTTTTTCTCTTAATGGAATTATACATCTACCTCAATATCCATAAGATATCCTAATTCAGCCAGTGTATCACGTATGATCTCCTGGCTACCCTGCTTGATCAGGCAAGTGGTCGGTGTAATAACTTCATTTATGTATCTTGCAGCTCTGGTATGCTGCAATTTTTCCAATGCTTCTGGGTTTTCAAGCCGGAGAAGGATAACGGTTTGCATATGTGTCGTTGTTCCGGTTTTTCCCCAATGTTCAATTGCCTGGATAATACCTGGTGGAAGAGGATTTTCAGCATACTTATGTAAGAAAGGGATCAATTGCATAGGCGATAATCCCTGTCTGCTGGCTTGTTGAAATCCCGCAGGAGAAATGCGATATCGAAAGTCATCTCCTTTTCTATTCTCCCATTGGCAGAACCTGGCAATTTGGTAACGAGCTGGGCGTGAAGCAGAGCGAGGAACTGTGATCAATCCCGAATTGAACAGGTGAATTTTTCCCGGAATTGGTTCTTTTATGCTGGGGGGATGCCCATCAAGAAGGGAAGATGCCCAGCGTGACCATCGAAAGGCAGCAGGTTCATTGTTTTTCTCGTGAGAAGCAAGGTCTACCAGACCGAGTAAATGCATAGGTTGGATGATCAAATAGCGAATCAAAAAACCATCTACTTCATCCCAACTGGAAAAACCACGGAGATACTGTCCATTTGTGGCACTGCGAATATACCATGAATCATAATCACCTGCAGGTCGTTGAAAATCGGGGATGGTCTGTTTGATACCCTGGATGAACGATTCAAGATTCCACCAGGTGTCTGCAGGGACTTTCCGCAAGAAATTGATAATCGTTTGCCGGGCGGGTTGTGGGTGATTTTCCCACGTTCCTTCGAATATTAAACCACCTAATAGGCGAAGTTCATTAATTGTTGTACTCGAAATCCAGTTTTGATAAAGAAAATGTAATGCTTCAGATCGGGAAAATTCCAGGAAAGTGCGTACCCTTTGCGAATCTGGCATGCCAGATGCATCTATGATGTTACAAGATTGTAGTAAGGCAAAAAGAAAGTTAGAAGGCGCACTGAACAGCCAATCTTTGAACTGGTTTTGCTTTATATCACTACGTTTGGCAGCCAGGAAGGTGCAGACATCGTCTATAAGCTGTGTGGTTGCCAGATGAGCTACCTTAATTTCTTCCGATAAAGCAGCATGACCTGGTGGTATCTCATTAAAATTCTGGTCCGATTTCAAAAAAAGCAATATTTCCTTGGGAATGAAAGCAAATTCCTGAGGTTCATTTGTGCCTGGCAAAAATTCTTTGCCGATCATGCCAGCATAATACAGTTCTTCAGCCGCATTGATGGGTGTGTGATCGGGTCTTTCGCGGTTCCGGCGTGCAGGTCCCATGATACGAATATCACCATAACGTCTCGCAAATTCTACCCAGGGCTGCGTTCCACCCATGATCTTCAGATCAATCATCGCCTGCCTTGCAGAATCAGAAAGGATGGCAAAGGTTTCGGTAAAGGTAGTTTTATGGGTGATTTTGCTGATCAACTGTATGCGCTGTGGTTCAGTCGTAGCTGGTTCCAACGTAACAGCCCATTTTTCTGCAATGGCTTGCAGCATTCCCTGATCGTATCGCGCGTAAGTCTGGTTTAAATCTGGCATAGTATGATTGAAATAATTATGTATCTTCAAAGAAATTATACCTGTAATCATTTGGCGCTTTATACTTGTGACCTGTATAATACTCATTGCATGGTCAGAAAAGGGCTGCAACATGGCACTCAAAGGTAATTTACGAGATTTCTCCCTGTCTCAATTACTGAATCTGATTAACCTGTCAAAAAAGACGGGGTCATTATTCATTGAATCATCACAGGGTTTGGCACAACTTGCTTTTTTGAGTGGAAAACTTATCTATGCCAGAATTGGGTCTGATAATAATCTGTCTTCGATTCTGTATCAAAGTAATCGCATTAGTCCATCGCAATACCGGGTACTCCAGGAACGTGTCAATCAAATGACTGACAAGGAAATCGGGTTGCTGCTCATCAATGCGGGATACAGCACCTATGAGGAAATCGTTGCATGTGTTCAAAACTATTACACTGAAATAGTGCGAAAAATGTTTACCTGGTTGGAAGGTGAATTTCACTTTGAAACGGATAGCCTATCTTTTGAGGAAAAGATAACCATCAATCTTGACCTGGAAAATCTGATTGTTGAGGGATCCCGCCAGATCCGAGAATGGGAGCATCTACAGGAAGAGATCCCCAGTCTTGATCTGGCTATGCAATTCAGTGAGCACCCAGATAAAAATATCAGCAATATGAACCTGAGCGTTGAAGAATGGCGTGTGGTGTCTTTTATTAACCCCAGAAATTCCTTAAGGCAAATTGCCAGAGCTACACACATGAATGAGATGGAAATTCGTAGAGTAATTTTTGGGTTGATGCAGGCTGGTCTGATCGAATATGTACATACAGAACCAAGTCCAATTCTTCATGACCGGATGTTCCCGACGAAAGATCGCCAGCAGCAGCGGTCGTTGATCAACAAGATAATCGATAAAATTCGATCGATCTAAGGGGATATGGTAAAAATGCAGAATCTTAAAATCGTTGTTACAGGACCTTTCAGCGCTGGAAAAACCGAATTCATCCGGTCGATCAGTGAGATCGACGTGGTGAATACTGAACGAAAGATCAGCAGTGCTGCTGAAAGAATCAAGAGTACAACAACCGTTGCAATGGATTTTGGAAGGATCACAGTAGATAAAGATCTGGTTCTTTATCTTTTTGGAACACCTGGTCAAAAGCGGTTTGATTTTATGTGGGAAATCCTCTCTGAGGGGATGTTAGGTTTTGTTGTTCTGGTAGACAGTACCCGCCCTGAGACTTTTAAAGAAGCACGATTTATTCTGGAAACCTTCAGGGCATATGCGCGGACCCCTTATGTGGTTGTTGCCAATAAGCAGGATGATGCTAACGCATGGGATGTGGAAGATATTCGTATTGCCCTACGTCTGGATAAAGGGATCAAACTAGTTCCTTGCGTTGCGGTAGATCGAGAGAAAGTCAAGAATGTATTGCTGGAACTGTTGTATATCATCCTGGCAGAAATGGATGCAGCGGAATCATAGGCTGCTTATTGATTCAGTTTTAATTTCCCTTCAGTTCACCAATCCAAATCTCAAATGGCGATAGCTGGATATTCCCATTTTTATCAGGGAATGCAGGCGAAAGCTGGTTGGAGAAAAGTACTTTTGACAATTGAGAGAATTTTTCCAGGAAAACTCTTCTAGGCTTTGGAGTATAGTTGATCAATATCAGGCAAACTTGTTGAGGGATTGTTCTGGTGAAGGCAAGGATAGAACGAGATGCTGGTAGTAGCGGTGTATATTCACCAATCAATAAGGCGGGTGTTTGCTTCCTGATCGATAACAGTCGTTTGTAAGCAGAAAGCAATGAAGAAGGTTGATTCTCCTGCTCGGCAACATTGATCCCATTGGCATAATTGGGATTCACTGGCAACCAAGGGGACACGTCTGCTGGACAAAAACCACCTTGAGGTGCATTTTTCCATTGCATGGGGGTGCGGCATAGATCTCTGCCCCTCCGGGCTGCGATAGAGGTTGCTTCATTCACAGAAGAGTGTAATAAACGGATTTCCAGGTCGTAGATGTGATCACTGAGGGGGTCTTTGAACTGGTGAGCGGCATCAATGTAATAATTAGTCATACCAATCTCTTCGCCATTGTAGAGAAAAGGAGTTCCTTTTAGAAATAAAAGCATGGCAAGGTTGACTTCAGCCAATTCGCGATCATGTATTCCATCACCAAACTGAGTGATCATACGGTAGGAATCATGATTCCCAAGGGTGTTCGCTGCCCAGGCTTTTGGGGGCATTGCACTAAGGCGCTGTTTCTGGTTTTTTCGCACCCATGTGGGGGTTATCCAGTTGGTGTACTTGAGAGGAAAATTAAATACCAATTGAAGCTCATCTTCACCGTTTCCATAGAAACGAATATCATCTGTCTCTCCAACTAAAACTTTATCGTCAAATTCATCGACAACCTGGCGCAGTTCTTTCATCAAGGTATGAATTTCAGGTTGGTCGACCTGCTTTTGGAATAATTTCGTCCAGATGCGATCTACTTTTCGTGTTTCAGCAGGGGTTTTTGCAACTTTCGAAAGCGGATAAAGTTCGTCTACTGATAGAGAAACACTGGTATCCTTCCATCCTTCTTCTTCGAAAACAGTACCTACTGCATCCAGGCGAAAACCATCCACACCCATTTTGAGCCAGAAACGCACCATTTCGAACATAGCAGCCTTTACTTCGGGATTTTTCCAATTCAGATCAGGCTGCCCCTTAAAAAAGAAATGGTAATAATACTCATTGGTTACTGGGTCTAGCTCCCAGGCTGATCCACCAAATGTAGATGACCAGTTGTTGGGTGGATTGCCATTTTTTCCTTTTTTCCAGATATACCAATCTCGTTTGGGGTTAGTGAGACTGGAACGCGATTCTTGAAACCAGCGATGTTGATCAGATGTATGATTTAGCACCAGGTCGAGGATCAGGCGAAGACCCCGCTGGTGTACTTCATCCAGAAGCAGTTTGAACTCTGCTAAAGTGCCATATTCAGGAGCTACATCTTCATAATTAGAAACATCATACCCGCAGTCGCACATAGGTGAGGGGTAATGAGGTGAAAGCCATATGGCATCAACTCCCAGATCTTTCAGGTAATCCAGTTTGGATCGAATTCCTGCAAGATCACCGATTCCATCACCATTTCCATCAGCAAAACTGCGAGGGTATATTTGATAAAAAACTGCAGTTTGCCACCATTTATGTGAAAGTACTTGTTCTGCCACAGCACTTCTCCTGAAAGAAGGTTTTTAATGAATTACCTGTCCCGCTAGACCGTTATCGGTTAATTCTGTAAGGATCACTCGATCAATCTTGTTCCAACGCAAATCAGGTGAGGTTGCAGTCACGCGTAGATAATTATCTGTCAGTCCATGTAATTGCCACCCATCCTGATTGAGTCCATCGGATGTTTCCCATAGAACCTGCATTTCTTTGCCAATGAACTGTTGGCGGAATTCCAGGCTGGATTGTTCCAACGCCTGGCGCATCTGCAGACTGCGTTCTTTGCGCACTTTGGGGTGAATCTGACCGTCCATACGATCTGCTGCCGTACCAGGTCGAGGAGAAAAGGAAAAGACATGCCCGGCTGCAAAGTGCATTTCTTTAACGAATGAAAGGCTTTCTGCAAAGTCTTCTTCTGTCTCACCAGGGAAGCCTACCAGAATATCGGTAGTAATGGCTGCATCAGGGATCATGCGACGGATCATACAAAGGAGGAATCGGTAATCTTCGGGTGTGATCATGCGTGCCATTCTTTTAAGAGTTGCTGTTGCGCCGGATTGTAAGGGCAAATGAAAATGACGACATAGACGTGGATTCTGCCATAAAGCAAAGAATCTTTCATCCAGATCCCATGGCTCGATGGATGACAATCTCAAACGAGGGATAGAATTTTCTTCCAGAATTGTTTTGATTAAATCACCAAGGTGTTGAGGCGGGTCATATTCCTTTCCCCAGGATCCTAACTGTACACCAGTAAGAACAACTTCCTGTACTCCACCATTAAGTGCATGTTGAATATCTGCCAATACTTCTGATACAGGCACACTCCGGCTGGTACCCCGTACCAGCCGGGTGATGCAAAAGGTACAGTGATTATTACAACCATCTTGTGTTTTGATAAATGCCCTGGTGCGCGAATGGATGCCCGGGAGTGGTTTTCGAATGAGCGGTTCAAGTTCAAATTCTTCTGCTGGCGTTTTTTGAAGAAAATGTTTGGCAATGCCATCTTTATCATCATTCAAAACAACATGCTTTACACCAGGCAATTTCCCTGCTGCATCCGGTTCCATAGTTGCCCAACAACCTGTTACAACAATTTCTGCTTTTGGGTTTCGCCCTGCCTGACGTATCTTCTGCCGCGAATCTGAAGCTGCTTCAGTTGTGACCGCACAGGTATTCACGATCACAAGATCAGCGTCTTGAGGATTATCAACCAGGAGATGACCTGCCATGATCATCTGGTTACCAATTTTCTCAATTTCGCTCTGATTAAGGCGGCAACCAATTGAGTCAAGAAATATACGCATGAAGGTGCTTATACCATAGATTTAGAAGAGATGCGAGTGCAGAAGGAATCAGGGATGCGAAAAATATCTTTTCTGAAGTCGTGTAACTGACTGCTGGATCACAGGGTCACCCAGCGCATAGCTTTGTGCAAGAAGAAGGTGTTCTTCAGCATGTTGTGCATCTCCAAGTTCAAGATACACCTGCACCAGATGGAGATGAGAAATTGCTTTATCTGGCTGCTGGTATAATGCTGCTTCCAGGTATCGGATGCTGTTACTCATATCACCCAAAGCAGCCATGATCTGCCCCATACTATCCAGACTGTCTGGGTTGTTTTCATCTAAAAGGATGGCTTTACGGGCAGCAGGTAAACCACTGTCACGCAAATGAATACCTGTAGAGGCGCAGTAATTAGCAAGGCTCAACCAGAATTGCAGATTTTCAGGCTCAAGCTCTGTTGCAACAACGTAATGTGGATATGCTTCAGCAATTGAATCCATTTCTACTAATGTATTGGCTATCTCCAAATGCCAGATGCCCTGTTCGGGCTCCAACCGTGAAGCCTTATATAATGCAACCAATGCCTGATCAGGCTTTCCTAACCTTCGCATTTGTACTGCTGCAATTCCATTTGCAACCACAGAATCTGGATTGATTGTAAGTGCTTTTTTGATTTCAGCACTTCCATCTAACCCAAGTTGATAATGGGATTCAGAGAGGAATGCCCATGCTTCTGCATATTCAGGTTCTATGACTACTGCCTTTGAAAAAGCTTCATGAGCAAGCTCCCATTCTCCTAAATTACCCAAACTACGACCTGTTTGCAGCAAGGTATAAGCTGGTTGATCTGAATCACGATAGGAAAGAATTGGTTGAAGTGTTGTGAGAGCGGGTTGGTATGTTTTATCCAATTCAACAGCCCGGTTGAGATATGCTAATGCTTGTTGAGGATCTTCTATGCTCATGATTAAGCCAAGTTTATAAAGAGGTTTTGCATCAAAAGGGTATTTAGCAGACCAATTACGGAGGTATTTTAAGGTTTTCTCATGATCACCTTGAAGCTCCGCCAACCCCACAAGGCTTTCGTACAGTGATGCATCTGGATCAGGTTGAGATGCCAACTCATTCAAAAGTTCTTGCGCAGAGTCTTCATCTCCTGTTGAAATATATAAATTCGTCAGTGTGATTGCTTGAGTAGTCGAGAGACTATCTAGATTGGCTGCATTTTCCATTGCCTGGATTCCATTAGAAAGATTCCCTAGACTGCTTTCAAGCGCGCAAACCTGCAACCAACCATTTCTCTGCCATGGCTCAAAAGAAAGAACCTGATACCAGGCTTCCAGGCTCTTTTCAGGCTGATGCTGCAATTCTGCCTGATGAACAGCTTTCGTTGCCTCTCCAAGAGGATGTGCGAGAATATCTACTCCCAATATCCAGGGCGTTATGAAAACTAACACAATACGAAGCAACAAACCCGATAATGAAATAGATTTCATGACATTTTATGTAGATTGTATCCGAAAAACCTTAAGGCAATAAGAAGTGATCATTCTTGCAAAATATCATAGGAAACTACAAAGCGTGTTAATTCATAGATAATATAGTGTATATAATTGACGTTATAATAATAAATTGATACAATCGCATGCTTTGTAATCATGTGTCGTTTGGAAAGGTACCGGCAATTCCGGATAAATTCTGAAAATGAATATTGATGATGAACGCGGAACTACCGTTTTGCGTCGTACGGCTGGATACAAACCCCCAAGAAGTATATCAACCTGGTTGATTGGCAGACCCCTGCAAACTGCAGATGCACCTCACCAAACCATTGGGAAGTTCATTGGATTAGCGGTTTTTGCCTCTGATGCACTTTCTTCTACTGCATACGCTACACAAGAAATGCTAGCGATATTGATCTTTGGTGGAATGGCTGCTATGAAGTATTCGGTGCCAATTGCCGTAGCCATTATTGGACTTCTTGTTTTATTAACTTTATCTTACGAGCAGACTATCCACGCCTATCCTGGTGGAGGCGGTGCTTATATTGTTGCACGTGATAATTTTGGAGACCTACCAGCGCTTACTGCAGCTGCTTCATTGTTGACAGATTATATTTTGACGGTATCTGTTTCCATTTCTTCTGGTATAGCGCAAATTGTTTCTGCTTTTCCGGGTTTATTCACTTATCGTGTAGAGATTGCAGTTTGCTTTATTATTGTTGTAATGCTATTAAATCTGCGGGGTGTTCGTGAATCAGGTCGAGCTTTCGCCATCCCTACCTACATATTTGTTTTGATAATGTATGTTACGGTAATAGTTGGGATTGTTCGATTAGCAGCAGGAACACTTGGTTTGGTTGAAAGTCCCCCGCAAATTGAAGTAACAGCTTTTCAAGAAATTTCCATTTTTCTCATCTTGAGAGCATTTTCCAATGGTACTTCTGCAGTAACAGGTGTAGAAGCGATTTCCAATGGAATCACTGCCTTTAGAGAACCACGCACCAAGAATGCGGGAATTACCCTTATCTGGATGTCACTGATCCTGGGTTCGTTGTTATTTGGGATCACTTTCCTGGCATATCATATTCAAGCTATCCCTTCAGAAGCAGAGACCGTTATATCTCAGTTATCCCGAACTGTATTTAGTGGGAAAGGTTTCCTTTATTTGTTGACCATCGCAGCAACAACGGTCATATTAATATTAGCAGGTAATACAGCATTTGCTGGTTTTCCTCGTCTTGGCGCTTTAGTTGCTGAAGATGGTTTTCTTCCACACCAATTTACATATCGTGGTAGCCGATTGGTTTATTCATATGGAATTATTGCACTTGCTTCAATTTCTGGGCTTCTTGTAGTTTTGTTTAAAGCAAGTGTAACCAGATTGATTCCTCTTTATGCGATTGGCGTCTTTTTATCATTTACCATTTCACAAGCGGGCATGGCACGAAGATGGTGGAAATCTGGTAAATTAAAAAAAGAGGTTGAGGTTAAAGAACGCGGTTCAATCTTGCAATATGATAGTCAATGGATGATTAAGATGTTGATTAATGGTGTTGGTGCCATTGTCACAGCAGTGGTGATGATTGTTTTTGCTGTCACGAAATTTATTGATGGCGCATGGATAATTATTGTTTTGGTACCGCTTCTCATTTTATTGTTTTATGGAATAAAAATTCATTACCGAAATCTGGCTCGACAATTGTCACTTGATAATTTTGGCACACCTCCTATGATGACACGACACCGCGTAATTTTAGCAGTTAGCGGTGTTCACCGTGGTACGATGGCAGCGTTGCGATATGCTCGAACCCTCTCTGATGATATTACTGCTGTACATGTATCCATCGATCCAATCGAAGCAGAAAAGATTCGAAACAAATGGGAAATTTGGGGTGAGGGAGTCCGATTATTAATCCTGGAATCACCTTATCGGTTGATGATCGAACCATTGTTAGATTATATTAATGAAATGGATGCACAACTTAAGCCGAATGAGACTATAACTCTGGTGATGCCTCAATTCATTCCAAAACATTGGTGGACAAAACTGCTTCATATGCGTACTGCAGATACATTGAGGAAAGTCTTACTCGATCGTTCAGAAATTGTGATAATTGAAGTTCCCTATCAAGTAGAATGATGTGTTTTGAGAGGAAAGTATGAGAGTAATTATTGTTGGTTGCGGACGTTTTGGATCAGAATTGGCTTATAGACTTTATTTAGGAAAGCATGAAGTAGTTGTGGTTGATCATATTAAGGATGCTTTTAATAATCTGCCAGCAGATTTTAATGGTCGTCTGGTTGAGGGAGATGCGCTAAATCAAGATGTACTACATCGATCTGGCATTGAAAAAGCTGATGCTGTCGCAGCTGTAAGTAATGATGACAGCCTTAATATCGTTGTATCGCATATTGCCAATAGTTTTTACAATGTGAAGCATGTTGTGGCTCGAAATTATGATCCACAGGTGAGGCCAGTTTTTGAGCAATTTGGTATTCAAACAGTCAGTTCGAGTATCTGGGGGGCACAGAGGTTGGAAGAGTTGATCTCTCACCCTGAGATTCGTTCGGTACTTTCTGCCGGAAATGGTGAGGTGGAAGTGTACGAATTATTCATGCCCTCTACCTGCTCTGGTGTAAAAATGAAAGAATTATTCAATGTCCCAGAGTGCATTGTGGTGGCTGTTACGAGGGCTGGAAAGGCACAATTCCCTGAAGATGAATTTATTCTTGAAGAGGATGATCTGGTGCACGTCAGTGCAACATTTTTTGGTATTGAAGAAATACGTAAGCGTATCAACGCGCGAGCGGAGGAATAAATGTTTGTTGTAATTGCTGGTGGAGGGCGTACAGGTTCACAGTTGGGAAGGTTGCTGATCCAACAAAATCATGAGATCAGAATCATTGACAATCGGAAGGATATTTTAAGCAGCATCCATCATGAATTGCCAACAGAAGTAATCATCGAGGGCGATCCCACGCACCCCGATGTATTGGAGCAGGCAGGTATTCAACATGCAGATGTCTTGGCTGCCTGTACTACCAGAGATGAAGTCAATCTCTTATTAGCCTACTTTGCTCGAAGCCGATACAATGTTCCACGCACAATTTCCCGCGTGAACAATCCACGAAACGCCTGGTTGTTCAATGAATTATTTTCAGTGGATGTGGCATTAAACCAGGCAGAGATTTTAGCAAATCTCATTCAAGAAGAAATGTCATTAGGTGATATGATGACATTACTTAAACTTCGCCGTGGTAATTATAGCCTGGTTGAAGAAAAAATCGCGGAAGGAGCTCCTGGTATCGGGATTGCCATTAAAGATTTGGGGTTACCAGATAGATGTGTGATTGCTGGTATCATTCGAAAGGGTGAAATGATGCTCCCCCGCGGGATAACCGCATTTGAAGCTGGCGATGAAGTACTTGCCATCGTTGATCCACAAGGAGCTAAACAATTATCCGAATTGTTGATGTCACCAGTGAGGAATAATAATCATAACCATAATAATCATTGATCATTGTAAATGGTCAATTGACCAGCCTGCGGGCATAGGTTATAATAGGCGTTCATGTAAATCAGGAAGCGAAAGGAAGTAAAATGCCGAAACGGACTTACCAACCTAAAATTCGTCGCCGGGTGCGAGTACACGGTTTTCGTGCCCGTATGGCTTCGGCAGACGGACGAGAAGTATTACGACGCCGACGAGAAAAAGGTCGCGCGAAATTGACCGTGTCGAAAAACAACCACGTAAAAAACGTGCGTTGGTAAATAATAATACAAACCAGAATCTGGTTAGAGACTGTTTATCGTAATGAAGACATTTAGTAAACAGGCTACCAGTACAGCGGGCAGGAAAACGAAAGGTGAAACGAAGGTTTCGCCTGAAACACACCAATGATTTTAAGCGGGTGCGCAATTCTGGAAAGGCATTTACGCACCCGTTTTTTGTGTTATTGGTTGTACAAGGTGAACTGAAAACATCCCGATTGGGCATCGCTGTTCATCGGGGATTTGGATCCGCAGTAGCTCGAAACCAGGTCAAAAGACGCATCCGTTCTATTGTTGGGCCGTGGATGGAGAATTCCGAAAAAGCCTGGGATGCAGTGGTTATTGTGCGGAATCAAGCGAAACAAGCAGAGTATAATGAGCTATGTACTGCGCTTGAAAATCTGTTTGTCAGAGCAAGATTAATATCGAATGCTAAAAGAAATGATTCCTGAACAAGAAATACGCGATTTGTATCATAATGAACCGCGTCTACGTAATTTAAAGGTAACCTTGCGAACATTTCCGCAATGGCTACTTTTAGGACTTATACGGATTTATCAGGCAGCTATTTCACCCGCTCTTCCTCCTGACACGTGCCGATTTTATCCTTCGTGTTCTCACTATGGATATCAAGCAATATACCGATTCGGGGTGATTAAGGGTTCAGCCTTGGCTATTTGGCGGGTGCTTCGATGTAATCCATTTAGCAAGGGAGGATTTGATCCTGTTCCGGAAAAGGATGATCCTCGACATTCTATAAAAGTGATGAGTGCACATGAAAGAATCTAGAAGAAGATATTTGCTGCTGGTTGGAATGATCATCATTGCCAGCCTGGTATTAAGTGGATGCGCAGGTGGTGGCGTTTCAATGAATAGCTGGCCAGGGGTAAGCGTGCATAATGATACGATCTACGTATCCAACCAGATTTTATATGCTCTGCGAACCACTGATGGAACCCTTAAATGGCAATATCCTGAGAAAGCAAGTGCTAAGAACTTGATTTATTCATCAGCCCTGGCTCTGGATGACCAGGTTTTGGTTGGTGATTATGGCGGTGTCTTACGTAATATCAATCCCAATACGGGTACACAAGCCTGGACTTTTGAAGAGTCGGAAACTCGCTATATTGCATCACCAGTGAAGGCAGGTGAACTGCTTCTTGCTCCTTCAACTGATGGAAATCTGTATGCATTGAACGCGAATGGAGCAGTTCAGTGGACCTTTTTGGCTCCTCAGGCAATTTGGGTCAGCCCAGTTTCAGATGGAACAAATGTATATCTTGCTTCGATGGATAAAAAATTGTATGCCATCCAATTGAAAGACGGTGAGAAAATCTGGGAAATGGATATGGGCGCTGTTGCAATGGTAGCCCCCGTTCTATCAGAAGATGGCAGTCTGGTTTATATCAGCACTCTTGCGAATAAAATTCTGGCAGTGAATACCGCATCAGGTAGTAAAGCATGGGAATATGACACAACAGATACAGTCTGGTCACAGCCTTTCTTGTACGAAGGAAAGCTCTATTTTGGTGATAATGCTGGTTTTGTGACCAGCCTGGATGCAATCAAGGGCACAAAAATCTGGTCTGCAGATATGGGCAGCCCCGTGATTTCTGGTGGAGCAGTCTTGTCCAGTGGATTGGTATTTGCAACGGAAGGTGGTGATGTGATCTCTATATCCCCTGATGGAAGCAAGCAGTGGACCCGTACTGTTGAGGGTCAAATTTACAGTAATCTGGTTGTAAATAATGACCAGGTGTTGATTGCATTGACCAAGGGCAGTGGACTCATTATCTGCTTTGATGCCAACGGCAATCAAGTATGGACTTTTACTCCTGGCAAGTAAGGGAATAGGATGATATAGATATGTGGGATGCAATTGTAATTACCCCGTTCATTAATGCGCTGCTCTTTATTTACAACCTGGTAGGAAATTTTGGAGTAGCCATTATTCTTTTTACAATCGTGATCAGATTGATCACATATCCATTGAACGCCTCGCAGATTAAAAGCTCAAGTGCTATGGCAGAAATGCAGAAAGATAAGCGCTGGATTGAGGCACAGGAAAAATACAAAAACGATAAAGATAAACTGGCTCAAGAGCAAATGAAGTTGTATAAGGAATTAGGATATAACCCATTCTCATCCTGTTTACCAACCTTAATCCAGTTTCCAATTATCATCGGGTTGTACCAAAGCATCATCCGTGCCATGGCTACAACCCCAATGGATATGCTGAATTTAACCCGGCATGTTTATTCTGGATTTCTCAATGTAGAGACCCTGATCCCATTAAATAGCCAGTTTTTATGGATGAATATGGGTGAACCTGAACGGCTCAATCTCGGATTTATCAGTTTTGGTATCCCTGTGCTTGCCATTCTGGTTTTGGTTACTTCTTATATGCAGTCAAAGCTAATGCAGCCACCTGCATCTGACAAGCCCGGTGACCAGACGGCTATGATGAGTAATATGATGACTATTTATATGCCATTTTTAATGGGATATCTGGCACTTACGCTGGCATCTGGTCTGGCTCTTTATTTCTTGATTTCCAATGTTTTATCCATAGTTCAATATGCGATCATGGGTAAATTGAACTGGAGCAATCTTCTCCCCAAGAAGAAAGAACAGGATAAACAATTACCCAAACCAGATCGCTCAAAGGCGAAGAAATGAGTCCTGAAAAAACAACATTAGAAGTTATTGCCCCTACAGTTGATGAAGCTGTTGCGCGCGGTTTGAAACAACTTGGCATCCCTGAAGAAGCTGTCGATATTGAAGTGTTAGATCAAGGAGCCAAAGGGTTGTTCGGACTTGGGAATCGTCAGGCGCGGGTTCGTTTGGTTGTTCGTTCATTAAAAAAGGAAACAGCCCAATCTACCGAAGCAGAACTATCTCGGGTCTCCACTCCATCCCCGGCTATTGTGGAAGATGACGATTATCCACTCGAATTAGCCAGGCATGTAGTTGAGGAATTAATTACCCGAATGAAGGTACATGCAAAAGTAGAAACAAAATATGCCGAGCAGCAAAACGGTTCATCTGAGCCAATGGTCCTGGTCGACATTCACGGCGAAGACCTGAGCATTTTGATCGGAAGACGATCTGAAGTGCTCAATGCCCTGCAATACATAACCAGTCTGATTGTTAGCAAAGAGTTAGGCCGTTGGGTACCCTTGACGATCGATGTCCAGGGATATCGCACAAGACGAGAGCGACAATTAAGGCAGCTTGCTCATAGAATGGCTGATCAGGCTATCCATTCGGGCCGACGACAAGTTTTGGAGCCAATGCCTGCCAGCGAAAGACGTTTGATACACCTGGAATTACGCGACCATCCGGATGTTACAACTGAAAGCGTTGGAGAAGAACCAAACCGGAAGGTTACCATTCTTTTAAAGAGGTAACCCATGCGAGCGGTGGATATTATTATCAAAAAGCGGGATGGTGAAGAACTATCCCGCGAAGAATTAGAATTCTTTGTCAATGGATTTACCCGGGGTGATATTCCTGATTATCAGGTAAGTGCCTGGGCAATGGCGGTATTATTGCGTGGGATGACAGAACGTGAAACCACCGACCTGACAATGGCGATGGCAAATTCTGGTGATACACTGGATTTGCAGCAGATTGCCCCAAATACTGTTGATAAACATTCTACCGGCGGTGTAGGAGATAAAACCTCAATCACCGTTCTACCACTGGTTGCTTCCTGTGGATTGAAAGTCAGTAAAATGTCTGGCAGGGGATTGGGCTTTACTGGTGGAACGCTGGATAAACTTGAATCCATTCCCGGTTATCGGGTCAACCTGACAAAACAAGAATTTTTAGATCAGCTTGCTTCGTTTGGTTTGGTACTATCTGGGCAGTCTGCTGACCTTGCTCCAGCAGATGGAAAGCTCTATTCATTAAGGGATGTAACGGGGACAGTACAGTCACTGCCATTAATCGCATCTTCGGTAATGAGCAAGAAATTAGCGGCTGGTGCAAGCGCATTTGTTTTGGATGTTAAAACTGGCGTGGGAGCTTTCATGCAGTCGCTTGATGAAGCGCGGAAGTTATCTCATTTGATGGTGAAAATTGGTGAGTTGTGTGGTAAACGGGTTGTTTGTTTACTTACTGATATGAACCAACCACTCGGAAGCGCAGTTGGTAATGCACTTGAATTACGTGAAGCTGTAGAGACTCTACAGGGGAAGGGCCCTGCAGATTATTCAGAGCACTGTCTGACGGTAGGCAGTTATATGTTGGTATTGGGCTCACAGGCGAAAGATCTACAAGAAGCCCGCGCAAAACTGGAAGAAGCCATCCGGAATGGGAAAGCTTTTGCTAAATTTCGAGATCTTGTGAAGATCCAACAAGGTGATATACGGTATGTGGATAACCTTGATCTCCTGCCTAAGGCGAAATTTATTGAAATAGTTCCTGTTCCAAAAGACGGATATATCCATTCCATTAATGCCAAGGAAGTTGGAGAGACTTCTGTAGACCTTGGCGCTGGCCGCGCGAAAAAGGGTGATCCTGTTGATCACGCAGTGGGCATCATGATCTTGCATAAAGTAGGAGATAAGGTGGAAAAAGGGGAACCGCTCTTTACCTTACATGCTAATGATATGGTTAGGTTGGAGCAGGCAAAGCAACGGTTGCTTCAGGTACATGTTATCAAGGATGTACCCTGCAAACCTTTGACACATCAGTATGGTGTAATTCAGTAATTATTAATCACTAAAGGTTTACTCAAAATCCATTGAAAGCCAGGATCACAAAGAACGCAAGGATATTTATCTTTGTGTTCTTTTTATTTACTGTAGGTTGTTTATATGAGATAAATGTATTTTGTGAATTGGTACCGAGAAAAGAACTTTATTAAGAATCAGTATCGGAGAGACTTGAATTGATAGGTGGTTTAACTGATGGCGTTTTCACGTAAATGTAATATTGTCAAGAGTGATGAATCTGTGTAACAAAAGGCAGAACTGGAAAAATGCAATTGTAAACATACAATTCAAGCTTTTTCCATCGCTGCTCTTCTTTTGAATGCCAAATAAGAGCCAGTTTGGTATTCAAAAGTTTTATTGTCAGTTTAATAGAAATGCATCAAAGCAAAAATTACATGGCAAATTGTAGAATTTTTTCTATACCCTTTGAGGTAAAAATTACTACTCATATTTTAATGCAATCACAGGTTCGAGAGTTGCAGCACGCATTGCAGGGAACAAACCTGAGAGTAATCCTACAAGGGTTGCGAAGACAATAGCGAAAATTGGTAACCATAGGGGGATGACTGCGGCCAGGTTGCTCATCATTCCTCCACCCGAAGCAGCTTGCTGTGCCAGGTAAGCAGAAGCAACTACATTCACTATCTGCCCTCCAATCCATCCGATAGCAACACCTCCCAAGCCTCCTATGAAACCAATTCCTGCAGCTTCACCCAAGAAAATACTCATAACATTTCGGTTGGTCGCTCCCAGCGCCTTCATTAAACCTATCTCTCGTGTGCGTTCAAGGATAGCCATGGTCATGGTATTGGCAATCCCAATGGCGGCAACCAGTAAAGATATTGCTCCAATTCCGCCAAATATGATCTGTAGTACTGTAAAGAAACTGTTGATACTGGAGACGTATTCTTGTGGAGTGCTTGCCATGTACCCCATCTCATTGATCTGGTCAGCAATGTCAAGAACTTCATCAGCAGAGTTGGCACGAACCACCAACCGGGAATAGCCATCTTTATTCCGGTTGATTCGCTTCCCCTGCGACCACTCATTCCATGCTGTGGCATCTTCCATGCGAATATAGACCGAATAATCTGCTTCACCGCGGGTTTCAGCTAATACTCCAGTGATTGTGATGGGGATATTCTTCCGAATTTCCTGCCCATCCTGTGAATACTTTATTAGAACTACAGTTACTTTTTGCCCTAGCAGGTCAGGTGGTTCTGGCGCTTCCTGCCCTGGGCGTTGTTTGGGATCATAAAAATTGCGGGTAACCCAGCTGCCTATGATAGCAGTGCCACGCTCGAGAGTCAATTCACCTTCCTGTAAAGGGTAATCAAAAACCGAAAGGTCATCCGTAGCCACTCCCACGAACTGCGACCAACCTTCCAGTTTGCCATATTTCATCATCCCACCTGACCATAAATAGTCGTGCGGAATAGCAAATTTCACTCCTGGGATGGCTTCAATATCAGAAATTACCTGGGGGGTGAGCAGCTTCATGCCCTGACTGGAACCACCACCACCCATTATCATGACATCTTTCCCGCTGGAATCTTCCATGCCAGGGTAGACATCGATTCGTGTCAGATCACTGATGCCATAAAGTTGGCTTGTGGCGCTTTTTTGCAGCCCTAATGCCAGAGATATTAAAACAACCACTGCTGCTGTACCAATCACTACACCAATGGCGGTAAGTGCCACGCGGCCTTTACGCCGACCGAGATTATCTAAAATTAGAGAAAAAAGATCCCAAAAACGCATGGCGAAAATCCTGAATTCTTATTAGCTAACAATAGCGTAAACATGCCTTGACTAACCTTTAAATGAAGGCTCTTCCGTTTCAGTTGGAACTTCAGGGTTAACCGGAATTTCCTGATTGTTTTGAGGGAGTCCACTTCCCAATCCGACCATGCCTTTAACAAACCGTAACAGTTTTTGCCCGAAAGTTTCTGCAACAGGCTCGGGTATAAAATCTTCTCCTGTGCCATCCATCATTCCGGGTTCTGGAGTGGGCATTTCCTCTACACTGATTTCCAATGTCTGGGTAATAGTGCGCGGTTGATTGAAATCATCGGTATAGTTGATGGCAATTTCCAGGGTCATCGGACCAGCGTTATAAGGAACTAGCTGAGCATCCAAAGTGTAGTAACCACCAGGATCAAGCGTTCCAACCAATGAAATATTGTTCGTCAAATCTGCATTTACTGCAGTCACTTTCATGTTTCCTAACACAGTTGTCTTCTTGCCAAGGTTGGTCACCTGGAGTGGTAGTACATTCGGTTGACCTGTGAACATGATGCCAGGATCTCGATAGAACCCGATTTCTACCTGTGGTAGAGAATAAACGAGAAGTGTAATCACCTGGTCATCCACCAGGCGATTGCCTTTACTGTCATTGTAAACAAACGAAAGTTTGAGCGTGTAAGCACCCGGCAGAGTGGATACATTGACGATCAATTGGGAAGTGATCGTTTGCGATGCACCCGCATTAACATCGCCAATGTACACCAGGTTAGAACTACCAAGAGGAGCAAAGTTGGTTAATTCACTTCCACCGCCCGAAATTCCGCCGGGAGAGGGGGTGCCTGACGTATCTGGGCTGATCGTACCTCCAATGACCATTGTGACAGCGCGTGCATCTGCATTCCCCAAATTGCGGACGTCTACATTTAAATCAAAAATGGTTCCGGGTTGCAGCGGATCAATATTGACATTGTAATTGTTGATGACCAATTGCGGTCGCAGTGTAGCTGTGGAAGTAGCAGTAGCTCCAGGACCGTAATAACTGGTTTGTTTTAAATTGATGGTAAACGTAAATGCTTCAGAATATGCTGTGCCGACAGAATCGGTATAACTAAGATTCCCCTTTAACGTTCCGACAGTGCTGCCAGCAAGTGCACTGCTGGATGCCATCACCTGGCTGATTTCTGTGGAACTGCCTGTACCTAATAGAGAAATGGCATTAACGCCACCAGTGTTCCGTGGGAAGAAATCAGTGCTTTCGAAAGTTAGCACCAGATTAGCTGCTGGCGCATTGCCAACATTATTCAAGACAAGAGCAAGTGTAAAATCTTGCCCAGGAATGATCTCTCCTCCATTCACAGAATAGGAAGAAACTACAACTAATGGGCGTGCAAACGCTGCGGTGGTTGTCAGGGTGGCAGATGCTGAAGTGCCAGGATTGCCTGCAGAGGTTATGGTTACCGTAGTTGTTTCAATTGCACCGCTGGTGGCCGTGGCTGGGATGGTTACTTTAACTTCAAATTTAGAGGTTTGACCTGCTGCAACAGGACCAATATCGATCTGGCAAGTAGTAGTCCATGTACCTGAGCAGCTTAAGAGAAAAGTGTCACTTGCTGAACCTGTATTCTTCAGGGTAAAAGTGTATGTAACTACGGTGCCGATCGAGCCGGATTTGGCTGCAGTGACAGGAGAAAGCGTGACGCCATATGTGATTGATGTAGCAGTTGGTGGCTCGGTTGTTTGAGCATAAATTTTTTGTGGTGGCTGAGTGGTCAAAAGAGACCCTGCCAACAAAATGATCAGAGTAATGGGAAAAATGAGCTTTTTCATGATAACGGACTTTCCTCCGAAGAGATAATTTGACTGTTCAGGCTGGTGGCAGCGGTATATTCTGTTTCTGTAACGACATTGCCATCCAGCAAATAAAGAGTATGGGTTGAAAAACGCAACATGCGTGGATCATGGGTGACAACAATTACGGTATGTCCCTCACGATGGAGCTCAGATAGCAATTGCATGATTCCCAACCCGCTGCTTGAATCGAGATTCCCGGTTGGTTCATCTGCCAGTATCAGTGGCGGATCATTGACCAATGCACGAGCGATTGCAACTCTCTGTTGTTGACCACCAGAAAGCTCAGTAGGTTTATGTGCGGCTCGATTCTCTAAACCCACAGTTTTAAGCAGCTCTTTCCCTCGTTTCTTCCGCTGTTCTTTTGGGATTCCGGAAAACCAGAGAGGGAAGGAGACATTCTCCAAAGCACCCATACTGGGTATCAGGTTGAATGATTGAAAAATAAATCCGACAGTTTTTCGCCGGTATACTGCCAAGGCGTTTTCATCCATACTTTCCAGCTTTTGATCATTCAACATAATACTGCCAGAAGTAGGACGATCTAACCCTCCTAACAGGTAGAGCAGAGTGCTTTTTCCAGAGCCTGATGGCCCCATTATCACTGTGAATGAGTTGGCAGGGATATCGATATCGATTCCTGCCAGAGCGATCACTTTTTGCTTGCCCAGGATAAAGACTTTCCGTAATTGGCGAATCTGAATGAACGAAATGTTTTCCATTTTTTAGAAGAAATAGAAGGGTGTAGAGGTTCCCACACCACCAATTTTTGTTGAAAGATAACCAGGCAATGCCATCAATAGCAAGATAACCAATACTGAAATCAATGTAGCTGCCCAACTCTTTCCCCTGGATAAGCTGGAAATGGATATCACGCCCAATGCCACGAGAATGACCTGCCAGATAAAATAGATATCGACCGCACTAAACACCTTATTGAGAAATAGCTGGAAGTTTCCCATATCTGTTGCGAAGAAACCGCTCAATCCTGGATTGGAGATCAATTGCTTTGTAATAAGCACAGAAAAAATTTGTACCAGATAACGGATGGCAAATGGCATAGAAGCCCAGCCCACGATATTTAAAGCACTTTTTATACGATTGCTGCTTCCCACGAGGGTTAAAGAAAAGTGCAGAATACTGCTCAGGATCAGCCAACCCAACCATAATCCAGCCAATGACCCCAATGCGGGAAAAACCAGGGTGAATACCGGGCTCGACATGCTTTGCTGTGCTGCAAGGATCTTCTGTTGCTGTTCAATTGAGTAATATTGGAAGTCAGGTGGCAGGGTCGCGCCCATCTGTGCGTTCTGGGCGCGGATGGGAGAATTTACCAATGCCAGGATTACGATCAACACGGAGAGCACCAGCAGAGGTGTCAGCCAGACCCCATTGTTCTGTTTGGCAATCTTTTCAAAAGTAGCTCGAGGTTTAAAGAAAATGGGCATCAGCCATTCGAAGTGCATTTTTTTCGGATGCTCAACTTCTAAAATATCCAATTCTTCATCATTCATAGTGAAAACCTCTTTGTACAATATTTTCCCCTCCCGAACCACGGGCAGGTAAGATTAAGACGATGATAGCACAAAAAAGTTCCTGGAAAACAATGCTAATTATACGAATACCCTATGATTAAATGATGAATAAAAAAATTATCCGATTTTCATAAGGAAGATTTTTCATAAATGTAATCGTTTTGAGAGGCTTTTACATATTGCACAACCCATTCTTCTGTGGCATAATCGGATACATACTAAAAGCTAAGATGGAAAAGAGTAGGTCTGTGAGACCCAACAGCGAGCCGGGAAATGGTGTGAGCCAGGCAGGGGAAGCAGAACGAAAATCCTTCCGGAGCTGCAATCTGAACAGGAGATTATTCCCCAGTAAGAAAGCCGGGTCGTACCCGTTAACAGTACGCAGGTCTATTCCATACCTGGAATGTATCTGATGAGAGCTCACTCTGGTGAGAAGCGGGGTGGTACCGCGGGCAAATATGTCCCGTCCCTGGTGACGGGATTTTCTATTTAATTTGGAGGAAGAATGTTCAGACCAGTTTCGCCTAAACTAAATGTCAGCCTGATGGAAGAAGGAGTGCTGCGATTCTGGAAAACGCATGATGTGTTCCATAAGTCGATGCAACAACGTGAAGGGCAGCCTTCGTATGTATTTTATGAAGGACCGCCCACAGCCAATGGGAAGCCAGGTGTGCATCACGTGTTGGCGCGCTCATTTAAAGACCTGTTTCCACGCTATAAAACCATGCGTGGCTACTATGTTCAACGTCGTGGTGGATGGGACACCCATGGGTTACCTGTCGAAATTGAGGTTGAAAAGAAGTTGGGTTTTACCAACAAGCAGCAAATCGAAGATTTCGGGATTGAAAAGTTTAATAAACTGTGTAAGGAATCTGCATTCACATACATTCAGGAATGGAGCAAGCTGACCGACCGCATCGCTTTCTGGGTAGATCTGGATACTGCGTATATCACCTATAAAAATGAATACATCGAAACTGAGTGGTGGATCCTTCAGCAATTTTGGAAAAAAGACCTGCTCTATCAGGGCTTTAAAGTAGTTCCCTATTGCCCGCGCTGCGGTACACCGCTTTCTGATCATGAAGTTGCCCAAGGGTATAAGGAAAACACCATTGATCCTTCTGTGTATGTGCGCATGCCTTTGAAGGATGAAAAGGACACCTCACTGTTGGTTTGGACAACCACACCCTGGACACTGCCTGCCAACGTGGCGATAGCCGCTGGTGTTAACGTGGATTACGTGAAAGTCGAGCACAACTTACCTGAAGGTGGAACCGAAAAACTGATCCTGGCAGAATCTCTGCTGGAGAAAGTATTTGGGGATGATACCGTCAAAGTGTTGGAGAGAATGAAAGGCAAGCAGTTAAAAGGCAAACGCTACCAGCCTTTGTTCACCTTCCTGCCTTTGGAAAAGCCAGCCCATTATGTGGTATTAGGTGACTTTGTGACCACTGAGGATGGGACTGGTTTAGTGCATATTGCGCCAGCATTTGGTGCGGATGATATGCAGGTTTCCATCGATAATGACCTGCCCATCATCATGACTGTAGCGCCTGATGGTACTTTCATCTCCGATGTGCGACCATGGAGCGGGATGTTCGTTAAAGAAGCCGATCCATATATTACACGTGATCTGTATGACAGAGGATTGCTTTACAAAGCAGGTACTTACAGCCATACGTATCCTTTCTGTTGGCGCTGCGACACACCATTGCTGTATTACGCCAGACCAACCTGGTACATTCGCACCAGCCAGTTCCGTGACAAACTTGTGGAGTTGAATAATAAAGTCAACTGGTATCCAGGTCATATCAAATCTGGGCGGTTTGGTAACTGGTTGGAGAACAATATCGATTGGGCTCTGGGGCGTGAACGGTACTGGGGTACGCCACTGCCAGTATGGGAGTGCAAGAACTGCCGCCATCAGGAATGTATTGGATCTGTAAAGGAATTATCCGAGAAGGTAGGGAAAGACCTTACAGGTTCAGATTTACACCGCCCGCATGTGGATAACATCTACTATACCTGCCCGGAATGTGGTGGAACGATGCAGCGTGTTCCAGAGTTGATCGATGTGTGGTTTGATTCTGGTTCCATGCCGGTTGCCCAATGGCATTATCCGTTCGAGAACCAGGAAGAATTCAAGAAGCAGTATCCTGCGGATTACATCTGCGAAGCTGTTGATCAAACACGTGGTTGGTTCTATTCATTGCATGCCATCAGTACTTTGCTGTTTGAGCAGGAATGCTATAAGAATGTCTTATGTCTTGGATTGATCCTGGATGAGAATGGACAAAAAATGTCGAAAACTCGCGGCAATGTGGTATCACCGTGGGATGTGATCAACCAGCATGGTGCTGATGCAATCCGATGGTATCTGTATACTGCCAGCCCACCTGGGCAGGAACGCCGTTTTTCTGCTGATCTTGTGAAAGAAGTGGTCAGCAGCTTTACTATGCGTTTATGGAATACATATTCCTTTTTTGTCACTTACGCTAATCTGGATGGTTGGAAACCCGATCCTGATGCGACCTATGAATATAGTTCACTGGATAAATGGCTGCGTTCGGCGTTGCATACGCTGGTGCGAGATGTAACTACTGCTTATGAAAATTATGACAGCCTTGGTGCGACTCGTCCGATCGATATCTTTGTCGATCAGCTTTCTAACTGGTTCTTACGCCGCAGTCGCCGCCGCTTCTGGAAGAGCGAATCTGATGCTGATAAGCAAGCAGCTTATGCGACTTTGTATGAAGCTCTGGTTACTTTATCCAAATTGTTGGCACCAGCTATGCCTTTCATTGCTGATGAGTTATATCAGAACCTGGTTAGATCATATGATGCTGATGCGCCTATCTCAGTGCACCTGGCTGACTGGCCGGAGTATGATGCAAGCCTCATCGATGAGAAACTCAACCGTGAAATGACGCTGGTGATGAAACTGGCATCTCTGGGTCTGGCTGCCCGAAACAAAGCACGCCGTACTGTACGACAGCCTCTACAAGAAGCTGCATTTGCAGTTGGCAGTGCCGATGAAATGGGTGTAGTGGAAAAATATGATGAACTTTTGGAAGATGAGTTGAATGTCAAGCATGTGCGTACCCTTCAAGCAGCAGGAGAGTCGGTCTCGTTCAGTTTAAATCCTTTACCGAAACAATTAGGGCAGAAGTACAGCAGCAAGTTCCCAGTCATTCGGCAGGCGATATTGGGACTGGATGCCAGCGCAGCAGGGCCGCAGTTCCTGGCAGGTCAGTCGATCACTGTGAAAGTGGATGATGAGGAAGTCGTGATTTTGCCTGAAGAAGTGGAAGTGCGCATGCAGGCTCGAGAAGGTTACGCTGTAGCTTCTGAAGGAGCATACCTGGCAGCCCTGGTAACCGAATTGACACCTGAGTTGGTACAAGAAGGAATGGCTCGTGAATTTGTACGACGAGTACAGGATCTGCGAAAAACTGCAGAATTCGATATCGCAGATCGCATTGTGTTGTACTACGATGTCACATCTGGATTGGATAAAGCTCTCCAAACGTTTGGCGACTATATCCGCAATGAAACACTTACAGTGGAGATGAAAGCAGGGAAAGTGCCTGAAGATCTCCCGGTTGTTTCAGATACTTTAAACGAAGGCCGTGAAAAGCTGACCATTGCTATAAAGAAAGCCCATAAATAATCCTGAAAACCGCCTGTCAAAAGCAGGCGGTTCTTTTTTTATATCATGCATCAGGAATAGGGTACAATTGCCACTATTGTTTAGGAGATTGCTTTGAAAAACATAGCTAAGAAATACCTCTTTTTAGGTGTGATCGTCGCGGTAATCGTGGTGTTGGATCAGGTAACAAAAAACATGGTACGAAATAATCTGGCTGTGGCAGAAACCTGGATGCCCTGGAAATGGCTAGAACCTTTTGCACGCATTGTCCACTGGCATAATGATGGTGTGGTTTTTGGTTTATTTCAAGGAATGGGAGAAATATTTACCATCCTGATCACTGTTGTGATCGTTGCCATTATCTTTTTCTATCCTCGAATTCCAGAAGCCGATGTGCCATTGCGTGTTGCTTTGGCAATGCAGGCGGGTGGCGCAATTGGTAACCTGATCGATCGGATAACCCAGGGATATGTAACAGATTTTGTTTCGCTGGGAAACTTCCCTGTATTCAACGTTGCAGATGCGAGCATCACATTAGGTGTAGCTGTCTTGCTGATAGGGCTTTATATTGATGAGCGGAAAACGCAGAAAAAAGAAAAGGTGATGGCAGACGCGAAGCAGAAACTACCTGCTCAAGAGGATCAAACTGATACTTCGAATGAGTGATCAGATTTTTACTTTCATGCAAACAGAAAAAGAACCTGAGAGATTGGATAAATTCCTGGTGCGCTGCCTACCAGAATTTTCTCGGGCACGTCTGCAGGCATTAATCAGGTCAGGAAATGTCAGCCTGGATGGCAGAGTTATCGAGAAGATGAGTGTACCGGTAGCATCAGGGCAGGAAGTAAAAATTATTCTACCTCCACCTGAACCTTCTGAGTTAATTCCCGAAACCATTCCACTAGAAGTTTTATATGAAGATGCACATCTGCTGATCGTCAACAAGCCAGCAGGTATGGTTGTACACCCGGCAGCGGGTCATAGTACTGGAACACTGGTTCATGCTGTGCTGGCACATGCACCGGAATTAACGGGTGTCGGAGGCGTTCAACGACCTGGCGTTGTGCACCGATTGGATAAAGATACTTCAGGTTTGATCCTGCTGGCAAAAGATGATGCAACTCATCAATGGCTGCAAAATCAATTCAAATCAAGAAAAGTCAAAAAGACATATATTGCATTAGTGGATGGGATTCCTCCAACACCAACTGGCAGAGTAGAGGCAGCCATTGGACGTGATCCATCCAAGCGGAAGCAAATGGCAATTGTGCCCGATGCAAAAGGTCGGTCAGCAATCAGTGAATACCGGGTTGTTAAAACTTTTCCTCACCATACTCTGATAGAAGTACATCCATTAACTGGCAGAACCCACCAGATCAGGGTACATATGGCATTTATTGGTTGCCCTGTGGTGGGAGACAAGGTTTATGGGCATAAGAAATCTTCACTTCCGCTAAACCGTCACTTCTTGCATGCCCATGATATCATGATCACATTGCCCGGAGAAAAAACTCCACGATCGTTTACCGCTCCCCTGGCTCCAGAGCTTGAGAAGATCCTGCAGGAATTGGAGCAAGGAAAATCCTAGAAAGTAAGAAGGTGTACCTATGCAATGGATTGATCTCCGATCTGATACTGTAACTCAACCAACTCCAGCGATGCGTGAAGCCATGGCGAGGGCTGAAGTTGGTGATGATGTGTATGGTGAAGATCCCACAGTAAATAAGCTGCAGGAACTTTCTGCTCAGAAAATGGGAAAAGAAGCAGGCTTATTCATTCCATCTGGAACTATGGGAAACCTGGTGGCGGTACTTACGCATTGTGGTCGAGGTGACGAAGCCATAATGGGAAATCTTGGGCATACTTTTTTATTTGAAGCGGGTGGAGTGGCGGCTTTGGGAGGTGTGATGCCTCACACAATTCCCAATCAAAAAGATGGCACATTGAGACTAGAAGATATCAAGGATGCCATCTGGGAAGAGAATGTACATCATCCAACCAGCCGCTTGTTAATCCTGGAGAACACCCAGAACAAAACGGGGGGTATGGTATTAAGCGCTGAATATACTGATCAAGCAGCAAGCCTCGCGCATAGCCGTGGATTAAACGTTCATATTGATGGGGCACGGATTTTCAATGCTGCTGCTGCGCTGGGTGTTGAACCTTCTGTTTTGGTTAGAAATGCAGACTCAGTCACTTTTTGTTTGAGCAAAGGGCTAAGTGCTCCTGTTGGAAGTGTATTGTGCGGAACAAATGAATTTATTCATAAAGCACGCAGGATACGTAAGCAATTGGGTGGGGGAATGCGGCAGGCAGGCATCCTAGCAGCAGCTGGCATCGTAGCGCTTGAAGAAATAGTTCCCCTTTTACCCCTTGATCACGAACATGCTCGAGCTCTGGCTGATGGATTGAAGAAAATTCCCGGATTATATGTTCTGACTGATCCCCCTCAATCCAATATGGTTTTCTTTGGTTTAGATGAAACTGTTCCCCTTGATGGGGCAGAAGTTGTCAAGTTGGCATCTGAACAGGGTGTGCGTTTTAACACTGTTGGAAAGCGGGAGTTTCGTCTGGTAGTTCATCATTGGATAGACGAATCTGCTATTACGAAAGCGTTAGAAGTCATTCAGGGAGTGGTAAAAAGATAATTATTTATTCTTGGAAATGAAAGAAGCCAGAATTTTCAATCTGATTACGCCCCTTCTGTTTGGCTTTATACAGGCGTTTATCTGCAAGGTCAATGAGCGAGAATGCATCACCCGCTTCTTCCGGTAAAACTGCTATGCCCTGGCTGATTGTAGGGGTAGATATATAGTCACTGTCATCACGGCAGATTTTCAGTTCCTTCATAGAACTACGGATCCTCTCAGCAACGGCAGTCGCTTGTTCAATATTCGCATTTTGTAAAGCAATTGCGAATTCTTCTCCGCCCCATCGTCCTACCAAATCTGAACTCTTTACATGTGATGTGAGAATTTTGGATAATTCAACCAGAACTTTATCTCCAAGCAAGTGCCCCCAGGAATCATTATAGATTTTAAAGTAATCGATATCCAACATAATCAATGCCAGCGATTGCCCTTTTGATTTCGCAGTGATTATCTCGTTTTCCAAATCAGCAATAAAACTTCCATGATTCAGTGTCAGAGTCAAACTATCCTGCCTGGATTGCTGTTTCACTGCATTGTGATGGCGGGCATTATCGATCGCAAAGGAAGCCTGTACTGCCAGTGATTGTATCATTTCAAGATCTTGCTGTGTAAATGCGTTTGGTTTATATGATGCAACTGCGATTAGACCAATAGATTCTTGTTTGATTATCAATGGTATTCCCATCCAACTGCGGCTCACTTTGGGTTGACCTATCACTGTAAAAGGAATACCGAGTTTCTGACTATCTTTTGAAAGATTATTCAATAAAAGCGGTTTACAAGTTTTTATTACGTGACCTGCAAGAGTATTTGTGATGGGTACATCCTGAGCGGGAAAGAATACGCCATCATCAAAAACCAACTCGAAATGTAGATTTTCACCTGTTAAGAAAGCAACATAATACGTATCAGCCTGAAGAGCCTGCTGAATCGCATTGCTAATCAGGGTTATGACCTCGTTAATCTCTAATGAAGTGCCAAAGGATTGCGAAACCATATTCAGAGTTTTTAATCGGACTACTTCTTTGTCAATAATTTGACGCATAATGCGTAAAGTTTCAATGAATACAACCCCAGCAACGGGTAGACTTATTGCCAACATCAAGGTGGATAAGGAAATATCAACTAGTGTAGGCTCCAGAATCCAAAATCTGGCAATCGAAACAAGCATAAGAAACAAGTATGCAGGGCCACGACCTGACGTTAAAGTAGTAGCAATGAGAGAAATTGCTATAAGTACCAGAGAGATACTCATCATTTCTTTGGTGTCATTTAAGGTAATAATGCTGATAAAAACTGATGTAAAGATCGCATTGAACCAATTTACAACTGGATAACGATCTGATAGACGGAAAGAAAAGAAAACAAAGAATACACTGAATAGGATATATAAAATACAGGCAATTATCCCGGCCAGCATGACCGTCTGTCCATGAATTGGCTTGAAAAAATGCCCTATAATAACCAAATTCAATCCCAAAAGCGCAATGGCAATGGGCAGATAAATTCGTTGATCTTCAGATAAAGTAATTGAGGGAAACTTCAATGATTTCAACTTAGCTAGAGTCCCAAGAATATTTCAAATAATTTAACATACAAGTTCAAATAAATCAAATGATTATGGTTTACTCTTTTGCAAGGTTGATTTCAAGAAAGGAAAATTTGTAGGTTCATGTTTTGATATAATAAAATGCCTGAGGTTTCTGTAAGAGAACGCTTTACATGTATATAAGGAAGGAAAAGATATGGAAACTTTTGTCACGATTGAGCAGATCAACCGCGCTGCAGGATATATTCGCAGCAAACTTCACCAAACGCCAAAAATCGGTTTGATCCTTGGGTCTGGCCTGGCAGATATTGCCGATGAAGTAGAAGAAGCTGATGTTATTCCTTATGCAGAAATCCCAGATTGGCCTCTCTCTCATGTAATTGGGCACAAAAACAGATTAGTAGTAGGAAAACTTGCCGGGCAAACTGTTGCTGTAATGCAGGGACGTATTCATTATTATGAAGGGTACAGCATGAGTGAAATCACCATGCCAATTCGGGTTTTGCAGCGCCTTGGAATGGAAACGATGATAGTCACGAATGCAGCAGGGGCGATCAACCCCGAATACATTCCAGGTGATGTGATGCTGATAACCGATACCATTAATCTGATCTGTATGACGGGGAATAACCCGTTGCGAGGTCCAAACCTTGATGAATTTGGTACTAGATTTCCTGATATGAGTCAGATGTTTGACCGAAGATTAGAAGAAATGGCACGTATCCAGGCAAAAAAGCAAAAGATCATTTTACGTGAAGGTGTTTATGCAGGTCTCTCTGGGCCTTCATTTGAATCACCTGCGGATCTTCGTTTTCTTCATGCGATCGGTGCTGACGCAGTTGGCATGTCTACAGTACCGGAAACAATTGTTGCAAGACATGGCGGTGTACGTGTTCTAGGTTTTTCAGGCATCACGAATAAAGCCAATCTGGATGGCAGTACTATCACTACCCATGAAGAAGTTCTTGAAGCAGCCGAGTTGATCGTGCCAAAGTTAAAAGCAATCCTGTTGGGGGTATTGGCTGAACTTTAAATGAGTGCATTGTTACGGTTTTTACAAGATTATGAAGTTCCCCTCTACATCCTACTTGGTGTAGTGGGAATTATTTATATTCGGAAAATGGCTGTTTCATGGCGTGAATGGCGGATCGCCATGTTTGGTCTTGAAAAAGAAATTGCACAACGGCATTTCTCGTCTTCTCTGACTATAGTAATACTTTTATTATTAATGAGCATGACAATTTTTGCTCTCGTATCTTTCATTGCGCCGACTTTTCCCGGGGTAAATACACTAAGCACACCTACTATCGATCTGATGGCTACATCAGTTGGTACTGTTAATCCACTTGAAACACCTGGAGTTGGTACGACCATTGCAGCCGAAACAGGTACTGGCTGTGTTTCTGATCAATTGGAATGGACTTACCCGCTCGCTGGTGATAAAGTTTCGGGGTGGGTAGAATTAAAAGGTACGGTGAACATACCAAATTTGGGATATTATAAGTTTGAATTTAGCCAACCTGGCAGCAGCACATGGATCGCGATCTCTGCTGGGAATAAGGTTGTTATCGATGAAACGTTAGGAGGGGTGTGGAATACTGAACAATTAACACCTGGCGAATATTCTCTCCGACTGGTGGCATTTGATAGTAGCAATGAAAATACTCTGGGCACCTGTGTTATCTCTGTACAGGTGGTCGCTCCATAATAGAAATTTGGAGATTAATGGTATGCCTGAAATTGAAATACGCCCAATCAGTAAGAATGATCTTCCAGCACTGGCAAGCATTGATGCAAGGTATGAAACAAGCCATGTCTGGCAGCTTGAAAGGATCACTGATGAAACCCAGGTAACGGTAAGATTACGCCTTGCAAGGCTGCCCCGAAGCGTTCGTGTTGATTATCCCAGACCTTCATCATTGATTACTCCAGAATGGATGGCACAAGCATTTGTGCTGGCAGCATATCTTCATGAACAGCCAGTGGGTTTTGTGCGTACAAGCGAAAGGATTACTCCAAATACCATCTGGATAACCGATCTCGTTGTTAAAGAGAGCGAAAGACATCAGGGCATTGCAACTGCTTTGATACTTGCTGTACATGATTGGGCACTTCATAGAAATATCAAAATGATAAGTATTGAAATGCAATCCAAGAATTATCCCGCAATACAGTTGGCGCATAAATTAGGATATGAGTTTAGCGGATACATTGATCATTATTATTCGAACCATGATATTGCCATTATTTTTTCAGGATCAGTGCGATAGAATCAACAGGCGATATGGTTTCGACCTTTTTTGATTGGATTACTGTAATTTTGCGTACCATCAGCCAGATACTTATGGCTGGTGTAGCTATTACTGCCTTTTCTCTTTTTCTCTATGCAATGGCTTTTAACCTGCGAGATCGTGTAGCACGTACTTTTGCTTCGATCATGGTCTGTATGATCATTTCCTTTACGGCTGAATCGCTGGCAAGCACAGAGATGAATTCCAATCAAATAAGTTTCTGGTTAAATTTGCAATGGGTTGGAGTAGTCATGCTCCCTCCAATATATTTGCACTTTTCCAATGCACTGATAGAAACTACTGGCAGACCCAGCCATGGCAAATACCGAATTGGGATATTACTCTCTTATTTTGTTTCATTTGCTTTTCTTATGTTGATTCCCTTAGGATGGTTTGTTGGACCGGTCATTTTTAATAACGTTCCAATACCTCATCTGCAACCAGTAATTTCGACATATATCTTTGCCGTTTTTTACTTTATCATAATTGTGATCTCTTTCATTAACTTTAGACGAAGTTATCAACGTACCACTACATCAACCAGCCGGAGACGAATGAGATACCTTATTGCAGGAGCTCTTGCGCCTGCTATTGGTGAATTTCCCTTCCTGCTTTTTGGTTCGGGGATCATTGGAATCCATGGATTTCTCTTCTGGTCATTGAGTGCTATTAGCAATCTTTTTGTAATGTTTTTAATCATTGTTATGGCTTATGCAGTTGCTTTTTTTGGAACCCCCTGGCCAGATCGAGTTGTAAAGAGCCGGCTATTTAAATGGTTAATGCGTGGCCCATTTACTGCCAGTGTTACGCTAGGCGTTGCAACGATCGTACGCCGCATGGGAGCTCTGTTTGGTGAAGATTACACTGCTTTTGTTCCTATCAGCATGGTTTTGACTATTCTAATTTTTGAGTATGGAATAACAATATTTGCTCCATTGGGGGAACGAATTCTTTTCTGGGGAAAGGATAGTAATGATCTTCGAGCTATCCATGATCTGGAAGACCGTCTTTTAACTAGAAATGATTTGAGACAATTTTTGGAAATGATCCTATCTGGTGCTTGTGATCGTCTACAAGCAAAAGGAGGGTATATTGCATCTTTTACACCAGATGGAATGGATAAACTACTGGTAGTAGGAAAACCTGCTTTAGAATCAATGGATTCCAGAGAGCTGGAAGCAATGGTTTTAGATAAGAAGGATCAAGAATCCTATTTTTGTTGGGGAGAAGACCTGTTGATCCCACTGGTTGAACATGAAAACGGTAAGCAACTTATGGGATTGATGGGTATTTCAGGAGTAGGAAATCACCCGATCGATACAGAAATAAAACAGGTGCTCGATATTCTGGCAGAACGGGCTACCTTGGGTTTGCGTGACCGCAGACTGCAAGAGGATATCTTTGCCAATATTCGCGAATTTTCACCTGACATGGAATATATTGAACGATTACGTGCATCTGCGCGTTATGGAAATCCTACATTTGTGACAGGTGACCTTCCCGAAACCTCATCCGATATTACCCAATGGGTGCGGGATGCACTTGGACATTATTGGGGTGGACCTCGTTTGACCGATACTCCCTTGATGCAGTTAAAGATTGTCAGGGAAGCAATTATTGAAAATAATGGAAATCAAGCCAATGCAATGAGATCAGTATTGCGAAAAGCAGTCGAAAGAACACGTCCAGCAGGAGAAAGGCGTTTCACTGCTGATTGGATATTGTATAATATTCTTGATTTGAAATTCCTGGAGGGAAAGAAAGTGCGTGAGGTTGCACTCCGTTTATCGATGTCTGAAGCTGACCTGTATCGAAAACAAAGGATTGCAATTGAAGCGGTAACGAAGGAGATTCTGTCGATGGAAAACCAGGTGGGAAATGCAGCAGGGTTGAAAGATACCTAAAATGGAAAGCTGCAATTTACAATGTTGATACTTTGGGAGAGGGAATGACTGAGAAATGGGAATTAATGGAGGGAGATAATTTCGAAGGATCACCTGATGAGGGGTGGTGGTCCTCACTACTGGCGGATGAATCTATGTTGACCGCAAGTCCGAGCAAACTGGAATCAAACCTGGATGATCATCCTGTAGAGAAAATGGATGGCAACAGATGGGAATTGGTCAAAAAGCTCTATGAGCAAGATGAGATCATGACCTTTGAAGTCCGTGGGTTTAATCGAGGGGGATTATTAGTCTCTTCTGATGGGATCCAGGGCTTTGTTCCTATTTCACACATTGTGAATATGCCAGTTGACTTTGATGAAAATCAACGACAGGCATTTTTGAATGATTATGTTGGAAAAAGCATTGAATTAAAAGTGATCGAATGTGAGCCATCCATGGAAAGGATCGTTCTTTCAGAACGGGCTGCAAAAGCTGGTTGTGGGAAAAGAAAACAACTATTTAATATTTTGCAACCTGGTGCGAAAGTTGAAGGAACGGTTACAAACATCACAAATTTTGGTGTATTTCTTGATCTGGGCGGTATTGAAGGTTTGGTCCATGTTTCTGAATTATCCTGGGGAAGGGTTCAGCATCCATCTGAAGTTGTGCGAATTGGTGACCTGGTAGAAGCACTTGTTTTACAGGTGAATGAAGAAAGCAGCCGAGTGGCATTAAGTATGAAAAAACTGCTCCCCAATCCATGGGAGAAATTGGTAAATGAATGCAATATAGGTGATATTTTACCTGCCAGAATTACGTCGATACTAAAATATGGAGCATTTGCGCGGTTAGAATATGGCGTTGAGGGATTAATCCATCATTCATCGATTTCTCTTCTTGAAAGTGATGGTTCTCAGGGTACACTTCAGCCAGGTCAATTAGTTCAGGTAGAAATTTTACATATCGATTGTGAAAGACGCAGATTGGGATTAGGATTGGTAGATTATTTATGAGGTTTTCTTCAAACAACAAGCAAAATAAACCATCTAGTTTTAAAGAACCACAAGAAACATCGAAGCCAAAAACCACACCCCGCTGGCTGGACACGCTGGCGGGTTTTTCACTTCGGTTTGATCGTTTCGTTTGGGATGTTGTTGGATTGGTGCTTATTGCCAGTGCGATTCTATTACTATTTGGTTTGCTTGATTTAAGTAAAGGGAGTGTGATCACACCCTGGGCGAATTTTGTTCGCCGTTGGTTGGGATGGGGGGCTTATGGTTTTATCGGTTTGCTTACTCTGGGTGGTGTCATGTGTTTGTGGCGAAGCCCAAAACGGAAAACTCTTTTGTCTATCGGGCAGGTTTTAGCATTGGAGGGCACCTTATTTGTTTTCGTCGCATTACTGTCATTATTTGGTGGGCAGCTTATTGAACGAGCTGAAAGTGGGTTGGATGGTGGGTATATTGGATGGGGGCTAGCAGAAATTGTTACCCGTATCCTGCCTCCTCCATGGGGTACTATCGTTCTTTCCCTCTTGTTAATTTACTTTGCGGCTGTTGGATTCGGAATAGCAAAAGGAATTGCCCATATGATCGATCGATGGCTGATTCCTTCTGAAAATGTAAATCAACCGGAGATTGATTTACAGGATGGCGTTCTTGAACCTCTGGAAGCCCTCACTCCACCTATAATAGAAGAAAGCGAAAAAAAATTGATTCCTGCCGATCAACAACCTGCAGTTGTTGCGATGGAAAAAGAAAGCAGATTACCCCCTTTGCATGTGCTCATGCAAGAGCAAGCCAGCAAACCTGATGAAGAAAATATTCATTCAATCGCCAGCGGAATTGAGCGTACTTTACTGGAATTTGGTATTCCCGCCAGGGTGGTTGGATACCGTATCGGACCTACTATAACCCAATACGCTGTAGAGCCTGGTTATATTGAAAAGCCCGGGCCTGATGGAGATATTATTCGTCAAAAAGTTCGTGTTTCTCAAATATCTAATTTGCAACGCGACCTGGCATTATCGCTTTCCGCAGAACGGATTCGCATTGAAGCCCCGGTTCCAGGACAGGCATTTGTTGGGATAGAAGTACCTAATGAACGAATCTCCATCGTGCGATTGAGAGGAATTCTCGAATCGGATGCTTTTCAGCAAGTGGGATCACCCCTTGCAATCGCTATGGGTAAGAATGTATCAGGGCAGCCTGTAGTGGCAGACTTAAGCCACATGCCACATTTACTGATAGCAGGAACAACTGGCTCAGGCAAATCAGTTTTCATTCAATCATTAGCAACCTGTCTTGCCATGAACAATACACCATCTGATCTACGAATGGCAATGCTTGATCCAAAAATGGTGGAGCTGGTACGGTTCAATGGGCTGCCTCATTTGTTGGGGAAAGTAGAAACTGAAGTCGAGCGTATGCTGGGTGTATTACAGTGGGCGGTCGAAGAAATGGGAAGAAGGTACCGCTTATTGGAAGAAGCTCATGCACGTGACCTGGAAAGTTATAACCGTAAAATGCAGCGCCGACATTTGAACACTGTTCCACGTATCGTTGTGATCATCGATGAATTAGCAGATTTGATGATGAGTGCACCAGATCAAACTGAACCAGCCATTGTAAGATTGGCACAAATGGCACGCGCTGTGGGTATTCATCTTGTAGTTGCTACTCAACGACCCAGTACAGATGTTGTGACAGGATTGATTAAGGCAAACTTCCCCTCGCGCGTTTCATTTGCAGTCGCTTCCTCCATCGATTCAAGGGTTATTCTCGACACAAATGGTGCAGAAACATTAATGGGACGTGGTGATATGTTATTTCTTTTGCCAGAAATTGGCACCCCAGTACGTTGTCAGGGGGTTATGGTAACTGATCATGAGATAGAAAGGGTGGTCGATTTTTGGAAAAAAGCTTCTACTGAAGAAGCACAACAACCCTGTCCATGGGAAGAACTGATTCACGCACAAAGCGAAACACCTGATGACGAACTGCTGCAAAAGGCGATCGAAATCGTAAAGAAGACACAACGAGCATCCGCATCGTTGTTACAGCGCAGACTGCGTGTAGGTTATCCGCGGGCTGCCAGTCTGATCGATAAACTGGAGGAGCAAGGCATCATTGGACCTGCTGTAGGAGGTGGAAAAGAGCGAGAAGTTTTTTATGGTCCTGATGATGACAATGATCCTTATGACCATCGGGATGAAGATACAGAAGAAGAAAATTGATGCTTGACAGAACGTTTTGGTTCTTGTACTATTATTCGGTTATTTTTAGAAAGCGACTGAGATAAATGCCAGAAGAAAATGTAAATATTGCCAGCAAAGAACAAAATACTTTTACAGACAAGCTGCGACGAGTTTTTAAAGGTATATTTCTTCCTGTAGCAAAGTTCCTGACTCACTTGGGAATTAAACCCAATGCAGTCACCCTTGCTGGATTAGCCGGACATTTTGGGGCAGCAGCTTTAGCTGCTACAGGTCATATGACCTGGAGTGGTATCGTCATTTTATTAATGGCACCGATGGATTTTCTGGATGGAACGATGGCACGGCTACGTGGTGAATCATCCCGTTTTGGTGCTTTTGTGGATTCAGTAACCGATAGATTCTCTGAAATTGCTATCATGGGTGGGTTGCTTATCTACTTCCTGGCGCAAGGTAACTGGCATGCATGTGGGGCAGTATATCTGGCTGCAACTGGCTCGGTGATGGTCTCATACATTCGCTCAAAAGCTGAAGGTCTTGGATACGAAGCAAAGATTGGATTGTTAAGTCGGGTTGAGCGATACATTATCCTTGTTCCAGGTCTGATCTTTAATATTCCTGAATGGGCTTTATGGATCATTGGTGTGTTTGCCTATTTCACTGCATTGCAAAGGATTGCAAGTGTGAGAAAACAGGCTCATACAGAACTTAATACTTCAACCGCTGAAGTCAATCAAGAAAAGTAATAGGAAAGGATTTATAACCCATGATCGTACGAGAAGGATTTTCAATAGGACCACTATTTATTTATTGGTATGCCATTTTAATCATGCTTGGTGCTCTTGGAGCGACGATCATGGCCGCACAGCTTGCAAAGCGTAAAGGGGAAGATCCTGAAACACCCTGGGATATGTTGCCCTGGCTGCTTATCGGTGGAATTATCGGTGCACGACTCTGGCATATTTTTACTCCTCCGGCTTCGATGGTGGAGCAAGGCATTACGACCGGGTATTATCTAACCCATCCTCTGGATGCCTTGAACATCCGAAATGGAGGGTTGGGGATCCCTGGAGCTGTGATGGGTGGTGCTTTTGCCTTATGGCTGTATTGCAGAAAAAAACGAATAAAAATGTTGTTCTGGATGGATTTGATAGCGCCTGGATTGGCTCTGGCACAAGCAATTGGACGTTGGGGTAATTTTTTGAACCAGGAAGTATATGGCGCTCCCAGTACTTTACCTTGGGCGATCACGATCGATGTGGCACACAGACTTCCCGGGTTTGAGAATTACGCCACATATCATCCATTATTCCTTTATGAATCTCTATGGAATTTCTTCATCATGGGGTTACTCCTCTATCTGAGTATGACCCTCAAAGATCGCTTGATAGATGGAGATATCTTCCGGTTTTATTTATTCCTTTATCCATTCGCACGCTTCTTGCTGGAATTCCTCCGGCTTGATCCTTCACCTGTAGCTGGATTGAATGTCAATCAGACTTTGATGGCTGCTCTGATGGCTACTTCTATCATCTGGTACGTCTGGGCGCACCGGCAGAAAAGAGGAGCTGTGAATATTCAGGCGAATCCTGAAAATCCTTCAAATCCTGAAATCGAAGAATCAGGTGAAAAGGAAATTTCTGAAGATAGTTCGTCGGAAGAACCTTCTGAGGAAGAGGATCAAGGAAATAAGGATATTGAAGAAGACCAACCATCTGAATAAGAAGATCACCGCACTCCCCAACAGGGGAGTGTGTGTTTAAAGAGAATATGCTAAAGATTAAAAGGTTTATTTAATTTGGTAATGAGGTGAATGATGAGTAAAGTAACAGTGTTGGGTTCTGCTCATGCAATACCAGATCTGGATCACGATAATGCCCATCTATTAATCCAGGCAGGAAAAACGAATATCCTTGTTGATTGCTCCAGCAGCCCCGTACAACGTTTACAAAAGGTAGGGGTCACTTTGGATGATATCAGCAACATCATCTTCACGCATTTTCACCCTGATCATGTATCTGGTGCTCCACTTTTCTTCATGGTGATGTGGCTGCAGGGAAGGCAAAAACCTCTACATCTTTATGGATTGGAAATAACGCTTTCGAAGATACACCAGAACATGCAATTGTATGGGTACGAAACCTGGCCGAATTGTTACCCAATACAGTATCATGCCATCCCGTCTGAGAATGGCATGTTAGTATTGGAAAATGAGGATATCAGGATCATTTCTTCTCCTGTAAAACACCTGATTCCAACCATTGGCATACGCGCTGATGATAAATCTACAGGCAAAAGCATGGTGTACTCCTGTGATACCGAGCCATGCGAGGCAGTTGTTGAAATGGCACGAGGAACGGATATTCTATTTCATGAAGCTGCTGGTGCCCTGAAAGGTCATTCTTCACCAGAGCAGGCTGCTGAAATTGCCCAGGAAGCTGGTGTTAAGTCACTATACTTGATCCACTATGCGTATGCTCATCCCCAATTGATAGATATGGTAGAACGAGCCCAGAAAATATTTTCTGGACCTGTGCACCTTACACATGACCTTATGACAGTAGAATTGGATCAGTTACCAGCCTTGTAAAAATACTTCCCAGTCAGAGTTTTCTGTCAGGAAATGGCTGAAAAGATAATATGCAGAATGAGGGGGCTCTTTGGGGATGCGAAGGAGATGCATTTTCGCTTCTTCAAGTTTCCTGCCCCCTTTATGATGATTACAGGCGGGGCAGGCTGCTGCGACATTCTCCCAGGTGTGCAGCCCTCCCATATGGCGGGGAATTACATGGTCTATTGTTAATTCCTGGGTGTGTTTTCCACAATATTGGCAAGTAAATTGATCACGGCGAAATACTTCACGGCGAGTTAATCGAACACAGGGGCGCGGGGCATGAACCATAGCTTGCAAACGGATTACTGAGGGCTTTGGAAATGTAGCGCTGCTGGTATGAATGACACCTCTACCATTGACAACCAGTGCTGCTTTTTCCGTTAGAATTAACCCCACTGCTCGTCGCATTTCGCAAACATGGATAGGTTCGAAGTTGGCATTAAGAACAAGTACCTGTTCCATACACTATCCAATAGCAAGATTATAGCACGAGATTTTTTACTCTTCCTATACTCAACTTGTGAGTTTTAACCCCGTTTTTTTATTGCATGGTTTCAGTCAAAACTTTGGTAGCAATTGAGCTTGCCAGTCCAGGGTTATCTTCTTCCAACACAAGAGCTAATGCCAATGGAGTACCTTGCCAGTCTGGGACTGTGCCAGCAATTGCCCAGGTGATGATGCCCTCTTCTGTTTGTGCCTGCCCGATGGCCTGCCATGTAGCCGTGCCAGCGATGGAAAAGTTCTGCACATCATTTTCGAGAATATTTTTAGGGTATGTGGAAGTAGATGGCTCAACTGGCAAAACTACCCAGCCTTCTTTTGGTGTATTTACTGCCATGGCCAGCAGTGGCGCAGGTCGTTGACCATCGATACTATATACAGCGGCTGCTAAAGCGACCTGCAAAGGACTGACACGAAAGCCACCCTGACCAAGAGATGCTTCTTCCAGGTTTGTCATAATTGATAAATCACCGGGTTTGGAAGAAGCTAAAGGCAAGCTGTTTGTCAGGTCAAACCCCCATGTATGATAAGCGTTAATGACCGTTTTGAGACCAAGTTTTTTTCCAAGAATGACCGATGCCTGTGGGCAACCAGCCTGTACAGCCGCATACCAGTCATTTGAAACAGGGGGAAGGGCACAGTGTAGAGTAGTGCCATCTTTCATTTCGTACCCCCATGAACTGGGTATAGCGGGAAGAGAATTTCCTAATGATTCATACGCAGTCAGCAAGAAAGGTGAAAGCAAAGTACCTAAAGGATATTCACCTTGTGTAGCGCGGTTTATCAATGGGGCATTGCTATCTTCTTTCCATGCTTCCCACATGGTATCCAATTGGTTGGCATCGAAATTGGGATGTGAGGACATGACAAGGATCTCTCCACTTTGTGCGTTCAGTAGCACCAAAGCTCCTTTTTTGTCAGCAAGCAATTCATCTGCTTTCTGTTGTAGTTCCAGCGAGATTGTCAGACGTACATTCAAGCCTTCTGGAGGTTGGTTGTAAAGCAGATCTTGCCAAAAAATCTGGCTGTTGGATATTCCCTGAAGACCGCGTAAATATCCATCCAGGCTGGATTCAATTCCACCCTGCCCATACAATGGATTGGAATATCCAACCGTATTGCTCAACTCGGGGTACAAAATAGTGCGTTTATATTCACCGGCATTACCTGTGGTTTGTGCAATCACCTGGTTTTTCCGGTCGAGGATCTCGCCACGAATTACATATCGGTCATTAATTGCCCAGCGCGGATCATCGTTACGTTTTAGCAGAGAATCTGACCGGATGATTGCATAATAGCCATTGATTAATGTTATAGCAGCCAGAGCAGCCAGGACGCCAACACTGGTAAGTTTATATGGAAAGGTAAAAACCGTATATGCAGGGCTTTCCTCTGGTTGATTGCTGATTAAAAGCATGATCAAACCTGCAATACAGGCGGTCACCAGGGATGATCCACCGTATGACACAAAGGGAAGGGTGACTCCAGTGAGGGGAATCAAACGAAGGTTTCCACCCATAATTAGTACTGCCTGTAATACGAGATACATAGTAATTCCTGCAGCCATATATCTCTGAAAAGAATTCTTTGCCTTCAAGGCGATCAATATACCTCGCACGGTGAGCATTGCATATATCAAAATCACAGCAGAGGTTCCAAGCAAACCAGTTTCTTCACCTATACTGGCAAAAATAAAATCTGAATGTGACACAGGGACAACTGTAGGGCTTCCCAGCCCAGCCCCACTCCCGAATAAACCTCCATTTGCCACTGCCAATAAAGATTGAACCAATTGATATGTCTGATTACCTGGATCAAACCAGGGATCCAGCCAGGAATTGATGCGTACCTGGATTACATCAAAGGCAAAATATCCTATCACTGCAGCAGATAAGATGATGCCTGCACCAATCAGTAAAATGCGCCTCTTACCTGAAGCAAGGTAAATGATAGTGAAGTAGAGAAGAATGAAAATTGTAGCAGTGCCCAGGTCCTTCTGTGCCAATAAGAGGAAGATAGCAGCGCTCACAAGAATAATAGTGGGCGCCAGTAATTGAAGCAGATTCAAGTGAATAGGTAATCTATCTGCCAGATAGGCAGCCAGATAGACTACTAATAATAGCTTTAGTGGCTCGGATGGTTGAAGATAGATACCTCCTAACCAAAGCCATAGGCGCGGGCCTTCTCCAGATGGATATGTCCCGATGAGGAAAGTAAGCACCATGAGCAATAAACCACCTGTAAGCCACAGGTATTTATACCTTTTCAGCCAATCGAGAAAGACTGGAAATCGAAGCCCCAATCCCATGATTACAAAAGCCAGGATCAACCACAATGTTTGGCGAAAGCCGAAACTCGTTTGTATGGGCAGTTGCCCGTCCAATCGCCATATTGTCATTAAACCCAGACCACAAAGAATGGCGATGATAGGTAGCAGATAGGGATCGCGTTCGGGGATCAACCTGCTCACCTGACGGTGGAGAAAGGAGAATCCTGCCAGCCAGACAATATACCCTATCCAGTGAGTCCAACGATAATCAACCTGCCAGGTATGGTATCGAACAGCTGGTGAAAGGGTGAGAATAACCGCATACAGGAATAGAAAAGCAGCACCAAGATTCATCAAATGGCTCTGGGTGATATCTTTTCTGGTCGGAGAGGATGGAAAAATGAGGTTCACTTGGAAAGGTATTTACTTACCAGTAGATGATATTTTTCACGTGTTGCATGCTGAATGACCGATGGATTGGTGATGATAGCACTGGCTAAAGCATCCTGACATTCGCAGTGAGTATCGGGTTCTATTATTCTTACCAGATTCTCAATCGATTGTTGTGCTGCAACCGTATTCTGCTGCAAGGTTCGAGTGACCATTTCTACGCTGACTGGCTCTTCAGAAATATGCCAGACATCGTAATCGGTGACATGAGCCATAGCGCAATAACACATTTCAGCTTCGCGTGCTAAAAATGCTTCCGGTGAGGCAGTCATACCGATGATCGACATGCCCCAGCTTCTGAAGAGGTTGGATTCTGCCCTTGTAGAAAAACGAGGTCCTTCAATGGTGATCAGGGTACCACCCTGATGCACTTTCACTGTACCGGTTTTATTCACTGCCTGGTATACCAGGTTGGAAAGACCAGAGCAATAAGGATTTGCACTGCCGATATGGGCGACAATGCCACCTTCAAAAAAGGATCTTGCCCGTAGGCGAGTGAAATCGAACAACTGATCGGGAATGACTATATGGCCAGGAGCAAAATCATCTCGAAGAGAACCACATGCGCTGATACTGACTACATTCTGGATACCAATCATTTTCAAGGCATAAATATTTGCTCGATAATTTACTTCGGTGGGGTTGAAAATGTGCCCAATACCATGGCGGGCTAAAAATGCTACTCTTCGATCTGCCAGGGTTCCAATAAAGAGGGGGCTAGAAGGTTTCCCAAATGGTGTATCCAATTCCATTGTTTCAACATCTTTCAGGGCAGAAAACTGGTATAGCCCCGATCCGCCTATGATGCCAAGTATAGGTTTCTCTGTCATGATCCCTCCAAGAAGATGATGATTCTAATCTTTCAAAATCATAGCATACATGCTGCCTGTTCGCCAGAGTAATTTGAGATTGTATCTAAATCAAAACAAGCCAATATAATTCTTCTCCAGGAAGAAATACGTTGGCTTGTTCATATTTGCTGTTCAAAAGAACCAATGAACAGTTGTATAAAATAGAAAATTATTTACTCAACTACTGTTACATCTACAGCTTGTAATCCTTTTGCACCTTGCTCCACAGCGAATTCGACTTTTTGTCCCTCATTTAGAGACTTGTAACCGTCGACGCGGATCTTTGAATAATGAACAAACACATCAGGTCCATTCTCCTGTGAGATGAAACCAAACCCTTTTGTGTTATTGAACCATTTAACTGTTCCGGTGATTCGATCCGACATGACACTTCACTCCTTCTCAGTGTAGAATATCCGGTGCTTCGGTTAGTTCTCGCATTGTGGTGAATTATTTCTGGCGGAAAGCCTGGCTTCCCCCACATACAGGAAAACAACTTAGCATCCAACAAATTAATTTTAGCATCAGAAAATATTAATGTCAAATTAATCATGAACAATGTCAATTGTGCGTATACAATATTTCATGTGTGCAGTGCTTCGACGTAATTTCGCTATTGAGTGAAAGAATTATTAACCTATCTGACCGCCGCCAGGATGGAAGTAGATCTCGTTTTGCTCTGATTGAACTGCAGAAGCTGGTTTGGAAGCCAACAGTGCATCAAACAATGGTAATGTGCCAGTTTTAACTGCATTTTCTGCATACAGGTACATGGCTGCTGACCATGCCTGATGGGCGTATCCCATAGGATGACCATACTCTCCATGCAGCCATTCATTGAATTCCCAGGGTTGGGTAAACCCCTGTTGGTTTGCTTTCGCCAATCTGACGAGCAGCTTCTCTGCTTCTTTGTGCCAGCCACGACGCACCAGTGCTGCTACATGAAAGCCACCCACCATCGGCCAGATCCCACCGTTATGATATTGATGGGGCAGGTTAAGGTTGCGGCTACGATAGTACTCACGCCAAGAGGATTCGCCGGGAAAAATTGGTGGATGAATTGCTTTGGTAGGGTATGGCTCTGCCATGCCAACCTGTAGCATATACCGTAAAATATGTTCCGATCGGTGACCATCTGCAACACCGGTAAGGATAGCCAGTAAATTACCTAAACTATCACACCAATCTCCATATTCACGAAAGGCTACCCAGGGAAGGTAAAAAGGACGGCTTGAGATAGTGCCAATGTTGTAATACAGCATAAACCATTCCAGGCGAATGGCTTTTAGCTTTTCAAGATGTTCTGCAAAATGGGCAGCCACCCAGCAACGGTCTATCCAGAAAAGCAGGTTGAGGCGTTCATGGATCGATTCGGCACTGGTATGGCAGGGCAAGTTAATGGTCAGGTCAGGAATTTCTTTGCTTAATTCTTCAATTGCCAGTGTGGCAGCATAATACAAGACATTATCGTATAAAGAGTTGTAACGGATGCAGATCAGATCCATCCAATTTCCAGCTTCAGGTATTTCTAGCAAGCCACATTCGTTCATATCCTGATATTGCAGCCAGGTAAGTGCACGGGTAATGCGAGACCAGACTCTTCTAACAGCTTCTGCATCTCCAGTGGTTTTATACAGAGCATATTGACCCAAAATGAACCACAGATTAGCATCGCAAGCACCAGCGTTTTCCGTACTAATAGTATTATCTTCCGGGTTGATGTTGAGAGGAACCAATCCCCAACAGGATTGATGGCTGCTTAATGTTTCCAACGAAGCACGCCCAGCAGCTATTAGTTCCTGATCATTGGATGCCAGAGCACCAAGTAAAGTAATGACGCTATCGCGGCCCCATACCTGTGGATATCCTGCCGGGTCAGCAGACGCACGAAAGCCATAGGGTGTTACGCAACCATGCAGGATATCCAATGCACGTATTCTTGCTTCTGTTGTTAAAATCAGTTCTGTTTGATCCATTTTTGCACCAGAATCCTTTTTATCCTTTAACCGCTCCACCAAGCATACCACGAATGAAATATCGTTGAAAAATGATATACACGAGTAATATTGGTCCAGCCACGATAAGTGAACCAGCAGCCATTAGGGGAATGTTAGCGGAGTAACGACCCTGGAAGAACGCCAGACCTACAGGCAGAGTTCGCATAGTTTCGTCCTGGATCATGACCAGGGCAAGCAAGAACTCATTCCATGTCCACATGAATATCAATACCACCAGGGTAAGGATTGCTGGTCGGGCAAGAGGCCAAAGGATCTTCCATAAAACTTGCCAACGAGAGCAGCCATCTATGGCTGCTGCGTCCATTAATTCATGTGGTGCACTGCGGAAAAAGCTGGTCATCCATAATGTACCAAAAGAGACACTCAAGCCTATCTGGGGAAGTATCAATGCCCAATAGGTATCTGTCAGGTTGATACTATTCATAAAATGATAAAGAGGAATGATCACTGCTTCAAATGGCACCATATAGCCAATCAACATTACAGGGTATAAGACTTTACGACCAGGTACAGGTAATTGAGCAAATGCATAACCAGTCAGTGTAGAGAGGAATACACTTGCCACAACTACTACACTGGTTACAACCACACTATTTCGGAAGAAAAGATTGAACCTGCCGGTAATCCATGCTTTTTGGAAATTTTCAAGGCGCAATTCTGATGGTAATGCTAAAGGGCCTTTGGTTACCTCAATATCCGTTTTGAAGGCACTGAAAATCAAGCCAATGATGGGAATCAGGATGATAAGCAAGAAAAGCGTGAGAATCACGTAGTTTGGTAGAAGCTTTTTTAGCAAACGTCTGGTCATGCTTCCTCCTGATGTGATGTCTGGAAGCGCAAGATAATCAAGGCTATAGCGAAGATCACAATCGTCATCACAGTGGCTACTGCTGCAGCATAACCGATATTATTTTGAAGAAATGCAGTTCGGTAAACCAGGAATCCCGTGACCAGGGTGGATTCACCAGGTCCACCTCGTGTGGTGACATATACCAGATCGAAAACTCGTAAGGCTGCGATAATTGTAGTGATCAATGCCACGCCCAATTCGGGACGTAAGCTGGGTAAAGTAATGTAAATTAACTGTTGAAAAGCGTTAGCCCCATCGAGTTGGGCAGCTTCATAAAAATCTTCAGAGATACGTTGCATGCCTGCCAGGAATAGCACCATACAAAATCCGTATTCTACCCATGTGCCAATCGAACCAACTGAAGGGAATGCCAATTTAAAATCACCCAACCAGGAATGTGTCAGGGCATCTAATCCGATTGCGCGTAAACCCATGTTCAAAGGTCCAAAAACGGGATTGAAAATCCAGCGCCAGGTAACACCCACTACGACCATGCTGAGGATCTGTGGCAGAAATAACCCGGCACGAAAAAAAGTCATCCCGGGAAGTTTTTTTCTTCCTAATAATGAAGCAAGAAATAATCCAATAATGATAGGGATAATGGTATAAAAAATAATGAACTTAATATTGTTGAATAGTGCCAGTAAAAACTGTGAATCACCAACCAGATTGATGTAATTCTCAAATCCAATAAAAATGCGATTCTTGCTGAAGCCATCCCACTGATAGAAACTGGTACGAATGGTTTCGAGAATAGGATAAAAAATAAATACCAGATAGATAAGGATACCAGGGAGTAGATACAGCCAGCCGTGAAAACGGGATTCACCCGGCCAGCGGTGCTGTACATTCATGTGAAATCTCCAGGATAAAAAATACCCGCTTCTCTCCGAAAAAGGGAGAAGCGGGTAAGTTATGATGCTTTATTTATTGCCAGCCAGGAAGGCGGCATAATCTTCTTGTACTGCAGCTGTAAATTCTGCAGGTGTTTCGGTCTTTCCAAATACTTTCTGAAGTTCAGCAACCAGCGTATCGTAAAAGGTAGGAGTAGTCCAGTCAATATAGTGACCTACTGCATTTTCTTTGTTGATTGTGTTCCAAGCGACCATAGTATCTGAAAAGAGGGAACCTTCTTCTATGGTTGAACCTTCGGGCAGGGACATGGCTGGGAGGATACCAGCTTGAGCCCACAATTCCGCTGCGCGAGGGCTGACCATCCAATCGAGATAGGCAGCAGCCATATCTGCATGGGTAGAGGTTTTACGGATCGCAAATGGAATGCCCACACCACCAATTGCCATGCGTACCTTATCTGGATATTTTGCAGGCAGCAGGAAGAAACCAAATTGCTGATCGGTGTCGTTGATCAATTCGCCAGCGAGCCAGGAACCAGTGATAGTCATGGCGCCTTCACCAGCTTTGAACATTTTATTGCTGTCATCGTATCCAATACCAGCGAAACCGTCAGTGAAGTATCCTTTATCCACCCAATCCTGCATGATGCTGGCAGCTTCCTGATTCTCTGGTGTGTCAAAAGAGACATTATTCACACCATATACAAGATTATTAATGTAATCGGGGGTGACCAGTAAGTGCTGTACAGCACTGAATTCATGAATGGCATTCCAACCATCCAAAGAACCAAAGGAAATTGGGGTGATACCTTTCGCTTTGATGTCAGCCAGCAGAGTTTCGAATTCATCGAAGGTCGTAGGAACTTTCCAACCATTGGCTTCGAAGATTCCTTTGTTGTAATAGACACCAACCACTTCAGCAGTTGGACTTACACCATACAGGTTTCCCTGACCAAATGTTTTACCATCGGCAGTAAAGCTATTGCGACTGGCTACTGATGAAGAGAATCGTTCATCCCATTTATATTGAGTTGAATAATCATTCAAGGGTAAAAGCAGGTCAGCCTGTACCATGGCGCCCATGTCGCTGCGTCCCTGATTTACCTGGGCGACATCCGGTCCATCACTTTGTTCAAGCGCAAGTTTGAGCGTGACCTTCAGGTCATCCAGCGTTTTTACCACACGTTCGATTTTGACACCAGGATGAGCAGCTTCAAATTCGCTATTGAGAGTGTCCATAACATTACTTTCGACATCACGATAGAATTGATCCCAAACAACCAGGGTCATTTCTTCTGCAGCTGGAGTTGGTGTAGCCTGTGAGGTAGGCTTACAGGCGGTCAGGACGAGGGTAAGGATCATCAAAATAGAGAACAAGGGGAATAGCTTTTTCATTTCTCTCCTTCCAAGGAATGATAAGGTAGTATGTGTATTTCATCATACTGTTAACGGTTGCCCCGTGACTAAACCGGGCAAGCTAATATTATTGTAATCAGATTTATTTGTCAAACAAATAATACTAATCTAAATTTATTAATTTCTCCATTACAATGGATAGTATGAATGATAAAAACACTTATGACCCGAAATATTTTCAGCCATTATTTGATGCTGAAGATAGGCATTTCTGGTTCATCACTCGCAACCAGATACTGGAAAATGTATTAGCGAAATTGGATACCCTGTTACCAAACGGTTATTATGCATTGGAATCTGGTTGTGGTGATGGCAATACTTTACGCGTACTCGAATCCACCTGCCATAATGGGAAGGTGATTGGCAGTGATCTTTTTCATTCCGGTTTGCTGCTGGCTCAAAAGCGTGTGAATTGTCCGCTGGTTCAGGCAGATGTGACTCAAATCCCTTTTCCACCAATATTTCACCTTTCATGCATCTTTGATGTTTTAGAGCATATTTCCGATGATAAAGGGATGTTGACGAATATTTATCATTCTTTAGTTAAGGGCGGGTACATTGTTTTGACAGTGCCAGCGGGTCCTGAATTGTGGAGTTACTTTGATGATGCCAGCCATCATATACGTAGATATACCCGTGATACTTTAAAGAATGTACTGGAAAAAGCAGGTTTTCGCATCATCACGCTGACGGCATTTATGAGTCTGACCTATCCTATTGTCTGGTTGCGCCGAAAAGGTGTAAAGAAGAATTCAAAAGCACCTGAATTCGCGGGTAAGCGATCAATGCAAGAGCTTGAGGTGCCTACGATACTTAATTGGTCATTAGTACAAATATTAAGATTCGAAAGCGCTTGGTTAAAGATGGGAAACAAATTTTCGGTTGGTAGTTCTTTATTGGCAATAGCCCAAAAAGACTAGGTATGGGATTGGATTGTAACCAGCAAATCGACTTTTCCGCAACGCATCAGGTCACCTGAAATGATGACCGTAGGGGTTGACAATCTTTCGTCGTTTAAAAAGGTTCCATTGGTAGATGCCAGGTCTTCGATCCACCATTGGTTGTGATGATAGCTGAAGCGGGCATGCCTGGCAGAAACCGTATCATTCGCAATGGGGTAATCTGTGCCTGGATCACGCCCGATGATGATTTCTGGAATATTAAAAGATTTTCCTTCTGTTGGTTCTTCTTCAAGGCGAGAAATGACAATGGAAGGAATCTTCCGGTTGCTGACGAGTTGACTGGTGATGCGCAGGTCGCGCCAGAGTGTGTAGAGTGCGTAACCCAGGAAGCCATATAGCGCCAATGCAAGCAGGAATCTCAAAATGAGAACGATGATAGCACTCATTGCTTCGCCATCCTGTCAGTATCATCTGCCACATCTGAACGAGTTTCACTGTAAATCATGCTCAACCCAGCCAATGAGATGACATCGCCTGATGATAACGTAGCTTGCGATATTCGTTGACCATTCAAGAATGTGCCACCTGTGGAGTTTAGATCGAATATCACATATCTGCCCTTAACAGCTCGAAGTTGGGCATGCGTTCGAGAAACTCGCAAGTCTTCAATCACCAGGTGATTATCTGCCCGGCGTCCAATATTCACAATGGAGGTGACCAGGGGAAAAGTCCTTTTTCCTTCGATGATCAGATACGCATCCAGGGGCAGTGTATTTGGTTCAACTGCAGCAGAATGCGAAACATCAAGCGCTACTGTGTGACCATGGTTCTCCTGGGGTTCTCTGACGCTGATCCTGATATCGTTCTTGGCAATTTTTGTATCTTCTTCAAAACGAACTGATGGTTCAATTTTGAAGGAAATACCCTGTTCGATCGCTGCCTGTTTGATCGCCTGGCTGAGGTTATCCAATAGATCGTGGGGTGCCTGTAGTTCTACCAGTGTGTCAGGATGGATGTGTAAAATAAAAGTACCAGGTACTTCATTATGTTCCTGTAAAAAATCACCAAGAGCAGTCTGCATTGCATCAATTACTTTGTGCGCAAAATCAGATGAAGGATCTATCCTGAGAATCTGCGGAATACCTTCTATCAGTTTTTGAAGTCTTGATTCAAAAGCATCTAATGGCGTTTTCATCTCGGTATAATTATACAAGAGGATGGAGCATATTTTGAATATTGGATATGAAGAAGTCAGTCATACTGCTGATTGGTCTGTAAAAGTCTGGGCGACTAATCTGCCAGAATTATTTTCTGAATGCATGATAGCGATGCTACAAATGATGAAGGTTGAATATCTTCCCGGACAGTCTGTTGGCCAGATCATTGATCTGCAGGCTCCAGACGATGAAAGCCTCCTTGTAGCTTTCTTGAATGAAATCCTTTTTATGATTGAAACCAGAATGATGGTGCCCGTTAAAACGGATATTTCTATTCTCGGTGATACATTCCATGGTGTTTTTCACTGCATGTTTTTACGAGAAATGAAGAAAGAGATAAAAGCGGTTACCTTTCATAATTTAAAAATCGAAAAGAAGGGGGAATTGCTCGAAGTTGTTTTGGTTTTTGATGTGTAGTTGAGGTTGATATGGTTAGTTTTAATGCCTTACGTAAAGTGAATGAGTTTGAATGGGAAATTCCCAGATCATTCCGGGCTGGGATGCACGTTCCAGTGAAGATATTTGCCAGCAAACGATTGCTGGATGCAGCAATGGATGATCTCTCTCTAGAGCAGGCGGTGAATGCAGCTAGTCTTCCAGGTGTGGTAGGACAGGTGGTTGTCATGCCGGATGTTCATCAAGGGTATGGCTTCCCGATAGGTGGAGTGGCAGCCATGCGTTACCCCGATGGAGTGATAAGTCCTGGAGCGATAGGGTATGACATCAATTGTGGTGTGCGGTTGCTTGCTTCACGGGTTTACTTTGATGAAGCGAAATCATTCTTGCGTGACCTGGCTGTTGCATTGGATCAATCTTGCCCCAGTGGTGTTGGCACCAAAGGTGCCAGGAATATGACTGAGAAAGAACTTGACCAGGTTTGCCGGCAGGGATCGGGATGGGCATTCAAACAAGGGTATGGTACCCCTCAAGACTTGCGGCGAACAGAAGGCGAAGGCTGTCTTCCCGGTGCTGACCCCGGAGCGGTTAGCAGCAGGGCAAAAGAACGTGGGCGTCCCCAGTTGGGCACATTAGGGGCTGGCAATCACTTTCTGGAAGTAGATGTGGTGGATACAATTTTTGATGAAAATTCTGCTGGCATTATTGGGCTGGAAGAGGGCTGCCTGGTTGTGCAAATCCACTGTGGGTCGCGCGGATTTGGGCACCAGATTTGTACAGATTATGTGCAAAGCTTTCAGTCGATTACAAAACGCTACGGAATCGATTTGGCAGACCGAGAATTGGTGTGTGCTCCCCTGGATTCGCCGGAAGGGAAGCAATACCTCTCCGCTATGACATGTGCAGCTAATTACGCCTTTGCGAACCGACAAATCCTTGCTCACAATGTGCGCATCGCTTTTGAAACAGTTTTCGCTGGGAAAGTAAAAGACGCCAGTCTTTATCAGATATATGATATTGCTCACAATATGGGAAAGCTTGAAACACATATTATTGATGGAAAACCGCAGCGGGTATGCGTACATCGAAAAGGAGCCACGCGTGCTTTTGGTCCTGGCTCTACAGAGATTCCTGAAGAATTTCAAAAGATAGGACAACCAGTGCTTGTGCCTGGCAGTATGGGCACTGCTTCATGGGTTTTAGTTGGAACAATAGAAAGTATGGCAATATCTTTTGGGTCGTGTTGTCATGGGGCTGGCAGATTAATGAGCCGAAATAAAGCGAAACATTCGATCCGAGGGGATGAATTGCGAAATAACCTGGAAAAACGGGGGATTTTCGTGCAGGCGGGCTCATTGCCAGGGCTGGCTGAAGAAGCACCTCAGGCATATAAAGATGTAGATGCAGTAGTACAAACGGTCAGTGAAGTAGGAATGGCGCGAAAAGTCGCACGATTGCTGCCAGTAGCTGTCATTAAAGGCTAAATTTCTGGGCTTGAAATCTGGTTCATTTTTGCGTGGGTGAGTTCCATTAGGTCTTTCACCTGGATTAAGATATTGATCCCACGTTGTCCACCGGAAATGTAAATTTTATCGAATGCTTTGGCGCTATCATCCAGAATTACCTGAAAACCTTTATTAAGCAATGCAAGAGGGGATATCCCACCTGCGAGCAATCCGGTCAACTCTTCGGCTTCTTTCTGAGTGGTCAACCGGACTTTTTTTTCACCCACTGCAGCAGCAAGCTTTTTCAGATCAACGATACATTCTCCTGAAACAATAGCCAAAATGGGTTTTCCTCTGGATTCCCGTTGAATGACGATCGTCTTATAAACTTGATTGGCAGGAACTCCCAGGATTGCTGCAGCTTCTTGTGCACCTAATTTTTCTATAGGCAGCTCATATGCCTTATAGGATATTTTTTTTGCATCCAATAAACGGGTTACGTTATTTGTGATCATTTGTTCTTGTAGTAAATTGGGTTACTGTAAATCCACCCACGTTCTTTATTGAGAAAATTGATGGTTGCTTCTACCCGGTAGGCGCCGGGAGTTTTTGTTGTAAAGGTACATACTTCCCGTTGCGCCCATGCATCTACGACCTCACCATTGCAAAGCAACCGGATATTAGCTGGTGCAGGGGTATGTATCTGTAGTGTGATGCTTTCAGGTGAGATAATCTCATCACCCATAGATGCAACGCAATCTCGTCCCTGGGCGGAAAAATGAAACCCGGTGGTGGGGGCAGGCAGGTCATATCCGATAAAACAATGACCTTTTTCTAACGCTTCATAAATCATTTTTTTATCTGTCACCATATCACCGGTCAGGGAATGGGCGGTTTGAAGGTGGGTATTGACACAACGGAAGTGAAACTCATAAGGAAAAATAACTTTTAAGAATGGACCCAAATGGTAATGGAGCTGGTGAGAGTCTGATCCCCCTATTACGACGACTTTCATCCCTTCAGCAAGCAGTTTATCCCAATGCTCAAGCAGGATTGGATCGGGATGCTGTGCAATAAGTTCGGGAAAAAAGGCATGTTTAAGTGCATCAAGCCATGATTTGACCACTGTTTTGAACTCGCTCATCGCATTCCATAATTCGATACCTGTGTAATTCCTGACATCCCAGCTATCCCAGGTTATGTCTGTCTCATGGAAGAGAGGAAGAGCAGCATCTGTAGGATGTGCCAAAAAGCTAAGACCTCCTGCCAAATTTACCTGATCGATCAGGCGTTGCGGGTTACGTGCAAAAGTAGCCAGCTCGCGATTGGTGTTGAATGCTAAAAGGTGGTTTTTTTGTGGATCGCGTGCCTGATCATGGATCTCTTCGCCAACCAACAAAAGGATCTTCCGATCATCTTTTTCATAATATTTTTCTACATCATGAACATAGACATTGTGATCTGTGATGATCACCGCATCCACAATTCCGCTTTTTAATGCTGCTTTTGCAACTTCTGCGTGGGTACCTGAGCCATCAGAATATGTTGTATGGATATGAAGGTTTAGAATAATTTCTGCCATTTTGTTGACGATTCCAGTCGGATACAGGTATAATCGGTGTGCTTTAAAGATATTGGAGGATACGCGTGACTCTTCAAAGTTATTTCTATATTGCGCTGATTATAACGTCAATCGCATTGATTGCCAGTGTTATTTTACAGAACAAGGGTATTGGTTTGGGTGGCTTGTCTGGATCTGAAACAAGCAATGTTTTCAGCACACGCCGCGGGATTGAAAAAACCTTGTTTTGGATCACGATCGTTTTAAGTGTGGTCTTCTTTATTCTCACACTGGTAACCATTTACATTGGTAATTTGGCATAAGCGACATCTGAGAATCGACGGATAGATCACCTGAGACTCAGAAGCCCGGCTATTGGGCAGCTTTAAATGCCAATTACAATGAGCGAATTTGGGCGGAACTCCGGCAAGGAGGACGCCCTTTTTTATATATAATTAGGCTATGAAACGATTTCGATGGCAAATTGCAATCTTATTGATCACTGGTCTGGTTGTGGGGATTCTGCTGCTTGTTGAGCAACCCCAAAGCAATACTTCTATACAATCAACACCCAGCCAGGGTGGTACTTATACCGAAGCACTGATCGGTAATTTTCAACGTTTGAACCCACTTTTAGATAGTGATAATCAGGTTGATAAGGATATCGACCGGTTATTATTCAGAGGCCTGGTTAGTTTTGATGGCAGGGGTACTCCTCAGCCTGACCTGGCTGAAAGTTGGGGAATTTCAAAAGACGGAACTATCTATAACTTTGCGTTACGTCCGGGAGCCGTATGGCATGATGGAACACCTGTCAGCGCTGATGATATTATTTTCACTGTTGAATTAATGCGAAGTGCAGAATCTGTTCTTCCCGAAGACCTGAAAAGTTTCTGGAATGAGATAGATGTTATTGCATTGGATTCAGCGACAGTGCAATTCAAACTTCCCGAAGCCTATTCGCCATTTCTTGATTATCTAGATTTTGGCATTTTACCCCGCCATCTGTTGGATGGCCTTACTGTAGATAAGATGGTAGATGCTTCTTTTAACCTGCAACCTGTTGGTACAGGGCCTTTTCGATTCAGTCACTTTATTATGGAAAATGGACAAATAAGAGGAGTTGTACTTTCACGAAATGAATCATTCTATGGTGATAAACCATTTTTAGACGAAATAGTATTCCGATATTATTCTGATGAAAGTTCAGCTTTGCAGGCATATCGTGATGGCGCGGTACAAGGAATCAGTAAAATCAGTGAAGAAATATTAAAAGCTGCATTGACCGAACCAGACCTTTCTATTTACACCGGCAGAATGCCTGAAATGACAATGATACTTTTTAACTTGAAAGATCCAGAAGTGGAATTCTTTCAAGATGTGAATGTCAGGAAGGCGTTATCTGCAGGTTTGAACCGTCAGTATATGATTGATAAGGTTTTGGAAGGACAGGCAATACTGGCTAGAGGACCAATTCTTCCTGATACATGGGCGTATTATGAAGGAACCCCTGTTACCAGCTATGATCAGGATGCTGCGATCTCTCTTTTAAAAGAAGCGGGATACGTTATTCCATCTGAAGGTTCGGACATTCGTGAAAAAGAAGGGGTAAAGCTCAGCTTCACCCTGCTTTATCCTGATGATGACCTGCACTTAGCATTGGCAGAGATCATTCAACAGAACTGGGCTGAAATTAATGTAGAAGTAATCCTTCAGGCAGTACCTTTTGAGACACTGGTAGAAGACCATCTTGATGCCCGCGATTTTCAAGCAGCTCTGGTCGATTTAAACCTGATAGATAGTCCTGATCCTGATCCATACCCATTCTGGGATCAGGCACAAGCCAGTGGTGGTCAGAATTACTCGCAATGGGACAACCGGGTTGCCAGTGAATATTTGGAGACTGCCCGAGTAACCGCTGACATGACAGAGAGAGCTCGTTTATACAGAAATTTCCAGGTTATCTTTAGCGAAGAGACACCTGCGTTGTTGCTCTATAATCCGGTGTATTCCTACGCAGTTGATTCACAGATCCTTGGTGTTCGCATGGGACCAATATTTGATGCCAGTGATAGATTCTCAACTGTTACGGGTTGGTATCTGGCTGCTCCAGTGGTTGAACAACCAACAGAAGTCCAATCTACTCCATAGAGAGAATTCTTATGTTGGAGCGGGATTGGATTTACCTTGAGGAAGCTTCAGCGAGCCTGGAAGATTATCTTCTCTCATCGCAATTGTATTACCCGCTCGGAGGATTCTTAAAAAAACATACCGACCAGGGTCTATTGCAACTGACCCTGGGTAATTTATTGGTTACTTTAGCTCGTCTGCAGGCAGTAGTTTGGTCGGGAGAAAAAAACCAACGGTTGAAACAATATCAGGATCATGTCGATGAAATACGACAGCGATGGAGATCAAACTGGATTTTAAAAGCTGAGAAGGAATTCCTTGCCCGCCTCAATCTCTGGCAAGCGTGTATTCGAGATTGGGCAGCAGGTGAGGAACATACTCTTACTGGTTATCGTCATCAAGTCCGCTGGCGAGTGATCCTTCATTTACTGTGTGATGAGCCTTTGATGAGAAATCACGAAGAAACAATGCTTACTGGTCTGGACATCCGTTTACGTCAGATATCCCACGCAGGACCATTTGTCTGGGAGGAAGAATTAAAGGCTGGGTTTCCAGAAAGCATTTACTGGTACCTTTATCTGTCAATTTAAGTTGGGTAAAGGAGAATTATGGTACCTTTCTACACACGTTCAGGAGACGATGGGTTAACCAGCCTGTTAGGAAAAGGCAGGGTGAAAAAGAGCGATCCGCGGATTGAGGCGAATGGTGCTCTTGATGAGGCAAACGCTGCTCTAGGGTTGGTACGCAGCATGTCTGAAATTGATGCATGGAAAGAACCATTGTTGACCATTCAAAGAGATCTATTCATGATCATGACAGAGATTGCGGTTACTCCAGATGCACGAGATCGTTTTCCTGTTTTCCCAAAAGAAAAGGTCGAATGGCTGGAAGAAAGAATTTCTACATTAGAAAAAGAAATTGTACTTCCCCGTGAGTTCATTGTACCAGGAGATACACCCATTTCAGCGATGATGGATTTGGGTCGTACCATTGTGCGAAGAGCAGAAAGACGTGTTTCTGCATTATTTGAAAATGGACAACTTGAGAATCGAAATATTCTGGAATATTTGAACCGTCTATCATCCTATTGTTTTGTACTTGAAATAGCTATGATACAGCAAGAAGGAAAGGAAAAGCCTACACTGGCGAAGAAAGAATGACAGGAACAATACTTAATGTTGCTACAATATTGGTAGGGGGAACACTGGGAACTCTACTAGGCGCTAAGATACCCGAAAAATTGAGACAGACAGTCGTCATTGGACTAGGACTATACACATTTGCATATGGCATTTCCCTGTTTATTAAAACAGAGAACGCCATTGTTGTAATTCTCAGCGTATTGATCGGTGTTCTTCTTGGAGAGTGGTGGAATATCGAGAATGGATTGAATAATCTGGCTGTATGGTTAGAAAAGAACCTCATAAAAAGTACAGATGAAGGCAATCAGAAACGTTTCGTGCGTGGTTTTCTCATGGCTTCACTCTTGTTCTGTGTGGGGCCTGTTGCTATTCTAGGCAGCGTGCAGGATGGTTTGACGGGTGATTATCAGCTTCTGGTAGTAAAGTCAATTTTGGATGGCTTTGCTGCGCTGGCATTTTCTGCCAGTATGGGGATTGGTGTTACTTTTTCTGCCCTTCCCATCTTGATCTATCAAGGTGGGATCTCGTTGCTGGCAGCTCAGGCGCAAAGTGTATTTACAACTTCAATGATCACTGAAATGAGCGCTACTGGAGGAATACTTCTTCTGGCTATTTCTCTTGGTGGATTGTTGGAGCTTAAACCCATTCGTTCAGCGAATTTTTTGCCAGCACTTATTCTGGCACCCCTGTTTATCGCGATATTAAGTTGGCTGAACATCAGTCTTCCATAAATCGTCTGGACCCTCAGCAGTGTATTTTCAAATGATACTTTTTGCTTTCTCTGTTACCCTGTCTTCAGCGAGAGGTATTCGCTTTTGAGGATGCACATCATCAAAAAATCACTGAATTCATCATTCAAAAATTATCTCTACCCCTGAAATTCCTTCTTTCCTGAAACCAACCTTTTCATAAAAGGTCAATGCTGTTTAATTCAAGCCAACAACAACAATGAAAATATGATTTGTATTTCAATGAAGAAAAGCAAGGTTGAACATTAAATTGATTGTTTCTGTACCATAATCCTTCCCTTGATCGGAAAGATTAGGGATGATGATCATCAAGTCAGAGCAGAACCCTTCAGGACGCAATTGCAATAAACCCATTTCTCGAATGATCCCGTCAGGCCTGTGTGATAGCGTACCAATCTCCATACGGTGTGACTTTGTGAAAAATTATCAACACCTGTTCAGTTGAGGTTGGTTTTGTTAACCCGCATTTGAACATGATATCCAGTTGATTGTACCAATATGCAAAAAATGATGCGTCCACATCTCATTGTTCTCGAAGGATCATTTTTTACCAACGATTTCTTTTCTCAAATTGAATTTTCCTTCTTTTTTGTAATCTACTTGTCATTGGGCAAACGATTTTGGAAGATAAAAACCGCTGCATTATAATGTGCAGCGGCTATCTATCGTTAATTAATTTTCACAGTAAATTGTTCTATTTTAGAGCATCTTTGATGGCTTGTTCCAGATCAGATTGACCGTAAACCTGGCCATTGATGAGAAAAGAAGGCGTTCCTGTAACACCATTGTTTTCACCATATTGCAGGTCTTCTGTCAATTTTTGCTCATAAGTCTTGTTTTCAAGACACGTTTGAAACGTATTTTTATCCAGACCCAACTTGCTGGCGTAATTGATCAAATTTTCATTCGAATAGGGAGTAGCCATACCCAGACTTGCATTATAGAATGCTGTCTGCTTGTACTCCCAATATTTGCCTTGATCCATGGCGCAGTAGGCTGCTTGAGCAGCAGTATAAGAGGTTGCATCCAAGAATGCAAAGGAATGAGAGACAATATAAACTTTACCTGTTGCAACGTAGTTTTTAATAATAGTTTCTTCGAGATTTAATGCATAATCAAGACAGTGACTGCAATTAAAATCGTAGAACTCTTCTACCTTCACTGGGGCATTTGGATCGCCTATCGCGTTTTTGTCTTCCAGTGGAAAATCCATGTTTTCTGAGAGAGCAATGCCTTTCAGATTATCTTTTGGAAGATTGGGAATGATAAATAAGGCAGCAATACCAATGGCAGCGATAGCAATCACGCAAATTATGATAATTCGATTGCGTTTTGCTTCTCTTTTACGTTTGGCTCGTATTTCTGCTCTTTTGCTCATATTTCTTTTTTGCCCAGACTGTGGGCGTGCAGGACCAACGTTGCCTGACGTGCTCATATCTATGCTCCTTGTTTACAATATTGTGTGATTGTGCCATAAAGGAAAAGGATTGTCCAGTGATGGCATCTTGATTTTCTTTGTAATAAAGAATGGTCCAATGACTTCATTAACCGAAAAGATTTCTCAGAAAAATGGGAAAAGTCTCTCCTGTCAGTTGGAAGCCCATTTTCTTATAGAGGTGTAATGATGAATGGTTTGTTTGTTGGGTATTCACTGTGATGCTGGGAATTCCTGAACGCTGGAAGAATGCAAGTAGATCCTGTATAAGAGAGTATCCAATGCCATGCCCTTGATACTCAGGCAAGACTGCTAACCGCGCCAGATGAGCGCTGAAGGGGTTTCCCGTACTGAGCTGATATCCTATGATCTTCCCCTCATGGATTGCCACACTGGTATATTTTGATGCCTTCATGGCATGTCTCAATTCATCTTCAGAAATTCGCCAAATAAGTTCAAAAGCCGTGTTATCAACATTCAACACCTGTGCAAAGTCGCCTTCTTGAACAGGGCGTACAGTTATTCCTTCTACATGGTAAGCCTCATCAGATGGAATGTTCCGTTCCAAAACGACAATGTCTTGATAGTGTTCGAATTGAGATGACTCCAGTAGTTTTACAATCCAGGTAGATAACCCAATCGTGGCAATGGAAACGGTCTGTTCTCGAAAAGATTGAATGCACTTATCTAACAGGGTTCTCCACGCTTCTTCTACGCTTACATAATCGGAACAGGCAAATAATCGAATCCATGCCACTCCTGGTGGGTCAGGGGGAATGGATAAAGCGGCCAGTACACGATAGGTGTTTTCGAGAAGCCAGAAAGGTTCATGTCCTATCCATTCAAGTGGCTGGTGCCAATCGAGATGGCGATGAACATAACGACTGTTCTGAATGAGGTTGAGCAGACTTGCACTGTCTCGTATGGTTGCTGAGCGAGGAAATCTGGTGTGAGAACCAGAAAGGAGAAAATCAAGTGGATTGGTCAATCCCAACTCTCCTTTTTAAAGAGGATGGAAAGCAGCTTCTTCAAGGACCTCTCTCTAATATTGGTGGGTTTATTGTCGCTCAATGCGCTGTTCATACTCACAAGTGATTCTAGCATTTTATGCGAGCGCAATTGTATCGCTGAAATACGTTTCATCACCATAGAATGCATTTCTTTTTCACCACTGGATTTTAGAAGCTGGGAAGCTTGTTGATATTTACTCAATGCTTCCTGATCATTCCCTAAGACCTCCAGTGCTGCTGCTTGATTACTTAATGCTATTGCCTGTTTGGTGTAATTTCCTGCTTTTGCAAATATATCATCTGTATTTGAAGCTGCCTGGAGAGCTCTTTCAGCATCATTCGCCTGTAATAGAGCCACACTCTGATTATTGCGCATTTCTGCTGCCAACAACCATTCAGAATTGGCGTCATATATTTCTGCTGCGTGTGTAAATAGATTTGCAGCCTCAAGAAATTTGTGGTTTTTATAGGCTTCAGTGGCTTCAGTAATTAATACATCAACAGAATGTGCCGGCATAATGATTTCTAAAAAGTAATTTCAAGAATGCTTTCAGCAATTCTCCGCAATTTCTCAGTTTCCATATCACTTAATTTTGCTGCCAGCTCCAAATAAGGCAGATTTCCTGCCTTGCATACGAATTCTTGTATACCAGATGGCAGTTTATCGAAGGTTTCATTTCTTTCTTGTTGTTTTCGCCATTGGCCAATTAATCCCTGCTGGTCAAAAAGAGTTGCAAGGTCTACATCCATCATTTCTGCAATAACCTGTAATTGTGGAAGCGGAATAGGGAGAATGCCTGCTTCCAGCTCTGCCAGTTCATCTTCGGTTATACCCAACAGGGTAGCAACATCAGCAGAAGAAATACCCAATCTTGATCGTTCCTGGAGAATGCGTGCCCCAATTAATTTCTGGCGTAATGAACGGATGAGATTCAGCTTATTATCATCGGTCCTTGCAGATTGGGAGGTTAGAGCAATATTGCCAAAGAAATGGGATAAAGGAACATTCAGCCCATATGCAAACGTTTCAATTTCGGGTAAGGAAGGGGAAGATGTGCCCTCTTCGTATTCCTGATATTTTTCAGGAGTGACACCCATCAGCCTGGCACACGTTTCTATGCTGGCGCCAGAAACGAGTCGGGCATCATAAAGCAAGACTGCCAGCTTCCGTTGACGTAAAAGCACTTTTTGCTGCTCTTTTTCCATAATATAATCCTTTCCTGCAAGTGAACTACCGTCTGCGTTTATAGATATCGCCCAGACTGGTGCCATAAATTTCTGGCCCCAACATGAAACCTGCAGCTTCCAATTGAGAACTAAATAGCGGTCGTATTCCTGATGGTTTGAGAATACCTTCCACTTTATTTTTACTGGTAGCCCCAACCTGCTCAAAACGGAATATTTCTGTCAGTATGATCCGGTCTCCTTCCATTCCAGAGACTTCGAGAATGGACGAAATCCTGTGAGTTTTCTTCTGAAAACAGGTGATATGGATAATTAGGTCGATTGCAGTAGCGATTTGCTCTCGAATGATCCTGACAGGTAAATCTGGATGAGCTATAAGGTAGAATGTTTCTAGTCGTGATAACGCATCATGCGGGCTATTTGCATGAATTGTTGATAAAAAGCCCGTGTGATCATCATTCATGGCATTGAGAACTTCTGTTATATTATCGCCATTGATTTCACCAATGATCATACGGTCTGGGTGCATACGAAGTGCTTTATTTAATATGTCACTTGATGAGATCTCTTTTGTCGCTGTACCAACCGAGGAATTCATTTCCATTCGAACAATATTTTCATGGTTAGTTCGAATTTCGGCAATTTCTTCTATCGAGATAATGCGATCATCTTCCGGGATAAAAGAAGCTAGGCACTGTAACAAAGTGGTTTTCCCTGCATCTCGATTGCCTGTGATCATGATGTTTAGATTAGCTGAAACGCAGGCTTGCAAAAATTGCATCCCGCTATCACTTACAGTGCCATTTTCGATCAGTGCCTGTGGCGTAAACTCACTCATGATCGTTTTTCTGATGACCAAGGATGGTCCATCAGGTGATAGTGGCGGTAAGAAACCAACCAACCTGGAGCCATCTGGAAGGTGTAGATCAATGGTTAGGCGGTCGTCATCGAGTGATCTCCCTGAAGAGAGAACAAGTAATTCTATTAGCTGTAAGACCTGGTTGTTATCCGTGAATCGAATGTCTGTTTTCTTTATGACACCCTGATGGATCACAAAAATCTTACTATATGAATTGATCTGGATTTCACTGATTTGTTTATCCAGGTATAGACGGAAAAAAGGCTGCAGCCAGGTAAACTCATTGTGAATCTCTCTGGTAAGCTGTTTGAAAGTGATTTCATCCAGATCAACATTTTTGTTAATTCTTTGCTGCTGCAGTGCTTCAGTGATCCACCTGTCATAATCTATCATATCTGGCGGATGAAAAAAGATTTCCTGAAGGATACCCTGTAGGAAGGTGATCTTTATTTTGTTATACTCCACGGAATCCTTTGAGCCCACCAGTGCTAATGGCATAATTACTCTCCAGTGGTTCGCGGCTCGTCGATGGGTATCATCCAGGTGATTTGTTCTCGGTTAATGAGTAAAAACTCCGCCTTTTGAAGGGCTTTTCCATCTGCACTAAAAACCTGAGCATCTGTTACTGCAATGAATGGTTCACCACCATTTATTTCATCTTTAACCCGCTGTTCTGGGCGGATATGAATATTGCCATGAATTGTTTGTGCGGTGGTTTGAATGATGACTTTTACGGGTATTTTCTTGATCACCTGCGTAAAGATCTTGCCCTTTTCCTCGAATGATGCAAACATGCTCCCTCCTGGTCACGAAATCGATGTTTCTGCTGGTGGCATCAAATAACCCAATCCGGCTTTTGTGGTTATGTGAATTGGGTTATGTGGATTATCTTCCAATTTTTGGCGCAATCTGGCGATGCTAACCCAGAGTATTTCTTTATCGTCTTTATATTGTTCTCCCCAGACAGCACTCAATAAAGAATCTGCAGACAGAACAACTCCGATGTTATGTGCAAACTGGATCAACAAGCGATTTTCAGTTGCTGAAAGAAAGACCTGCCGGTCATCTTTGGTAACTTCTGCTCTGGCGAAATCAATTTTCAGGTTGTAATGCTGAAAGAAATGACTGTCTGTGCTCTGATCGGTTCGTTGTGCACGGCGCAACACTGCTTTTACTCTTGCCATCAATTCAGGGGCTGAAAATGGTTTCACAATGTAATCATCTGCACCGGCATTCAAACCGCGTACCCTATCTTGTTCTTCACCACGGGCGGTCAACATGATAATGGGAATTGTGGAAAATTGCCTGATCCTTTCGCAGGTGGTAATCCCGTCCAAACGAGGCATCAATATATCCAAGATGATCATGTCAGGATTTTTGGAAGAAACCAATTCAAGGGCTTCTTCGCCGTTTCCCGCTGTTAGAACATCGAAACCCTCTTTTTTCAGGTTAGCTTCGATCAAGCGTTGGTAGAGAGGTTCATCATCCACTGCCAAGATTAGAGTCATATCTTCCTCCTGATCCAATTAATCATAGCATGATTTCTGATCCTGTAATGACTGATAAGGCAAGATAATGCAGAATGTTGTACCAGCTCCTGGTTGTGAAGCGACGGTAATCTTTCCTTGATGCGCCTTTATGATCTGCTGACAAATATACAATCCAAGTCCTGTTCCTCTCACGGTTGTTTCAAGTTTCTTCGAACGATAAAACCGTTCGAAAATGTGGGGTAGATCGTCTGGAGAAATTCCAGGTCCCTGGTCTTTTATGAAAATGGTTAATTTATCTTCATCCTGGTGGACAATAATATCGACATCTTTTCCTGGCGCATATTTTGCGGCATTGGCGAGGATATTTTCAAATACCTGGGTGAGGCGATTCGGATCACCCTGTATGGGTGAAATGGTTGTTTCCAGGTGCAGATTAGCATTCAGATCGGGATAATGCAGCCGGATGCGTTCGATGATATCTTCCAGCAGATGATCAATATATACCTGCTCGAAATACAGTGGAAGCTGTCCCGATTGTAGCCTGGCAGAATCAAGCAAATCATCGATCAAATGTTGTAGATGATTTGCCTCATTTTCAATTATTTGAAGAAACTCATGCTGAGTTTCTGAATCCCATTCAGTATCGCTTCGAAGCAGTGTGGTGGAATAACCTTTTATAAATCCAAGCGGAGTTCGTAATTCATGAGAGATTGTCGAAATGAAATCATCTTGAAATTGTAATAATTTGGCGTGGTTTTCAAGGACATTATACGCATCCTGAATTTTTTGTCTTTGTACCAGGAGAGAAATGTGCCAGGCAATGTATTCACCAAGCTGAATATTTTCAGGGGTAAAAGGAGGCCCTCCAAATCGAATGTAAATCAAGCCCCCCAGGAATTGTTGTTGAAGCACTAGAGGTACAGCGAGGATGAAAGGCTGCTCTAAACGGTTCTTTTGTGGATCTATAACGGGTTCATCAACGATAGTTTTTTGGATTTTCTGAATTCTATTGGCTATTGCCTCGCCCCATGATACATCTGCTCCCGCCTTTTGTCCCCGTCCTATTGCTCTTGCGTACATGATTTCCATACTATCGTTGTCTTCATCGTATAGATATAATGCCAGGTTATCAAAGATAAAAATTGAGCGCACCAACCTGACAATTTTATCCAGGGCTGGTTTCCATTCTTTTGCCTGAGTAACTGCCTGACTGATAGAAACCAGGTGGCTGATGTCGAGATGTTCAAGAGGCTGATGCGAAAAAGTCATTGAGATCCTGTTATTTTCCTATTCTTCCTCTGAAAAAGGCGTAAATATGGGGTCGACCACACATTTGATTGCAAAACTAAAAATACTTCCTTTTCCTACTTCTGATTTCACTTCAAGTACCGAGTCATGTGCTTCAATGATTTTTTGCGCTAAAGCCAGGCCTAGACCAGTTCCACCAGCTTTTCGAGTGGAAGAGCTGTCAAGTTGGTGAAATGGTTCGAAAATTTCTTGAATGCGTTCTGCGGGGATTCCAATGCCATTGTCGATGATGCTGAAACGAACTTTCTTTACATCATTTTCGACTTTTGCTTTAATAATGACTTTCCCTTCAGCTTCAGAAAATTTGATGGCATTATCGATGAACTGCATTAATACCCAGAGCAATTTTTCCTGATCCCCCTCAATAAATGGCAAGATTGCCGAATCTTCTAAAATAAGTTCAATGCCTTTCTCGAGAGCTTTGCCACGCATTTTCTCAATTGCTGCGTTGCACAGGTCAAAAACATAAATGGGCTGATACTGCAAACGCATTTGACCATGCTCTGATGCTGAAAAGCTAATCAGATCCTGAATAAGTTTTTCCAGCCGATTACTGGAATTCAGCATGACATTAATGAAATGCATCTGATCCTCATTTACAGGGCCAGCATCACCATTTTGCATTAATTCCAGATATCCACGAATATGGGTAAGAGGTGTGAGTAATTCATGAGAAATATTTGACACAAAATTAGATTTGAGCTGGTTTAACTCTGCCAGTTTCTGCATGGCTTTTTCCAGCTCTCGGGTGCGCTGTTGAACACGCAATTCCAGCCTTTGATTGGCATCCTGTAAAGCTGTTCGAAGCTGCAGAATCTGTTCAGTGATCGCTTGATCCAATTCCTCACTCTTAAGCGCACCCATTTCGATCAAAAGCTCCCCCAATAGAGGTGCTTGATTCCCATTTGATTGTATTTGTTTCTGGGTTTGTAGTGCCTGTTGCAATGTTTCTTGCGTAATAAGCTTTTTTTCTACTAAGTAATCTCCCAGACGTGGTACTAAAATTTCAGGAGTAAGTGCAGCTTTATCATTCATTCTTTCCTCTTCCAAACCCACTTTCCATTCACCATGGTTGCTGATGGCTGCATATCGTGCAGACTTTTAGCATCTACCTCAAATGGATTTTGAGGTAATACGACAAGATCTGCCAGATACCCGGGCATAATTCTTCCCAGGTGGTCTTCAACACCAGCAGCATAGGCAGCACTAATGGTAAAACCATGCAAGCTTTCTGCCAGAGTGAGTTTCTGCTCCGGATGCCAACCATCCGGAGATGGCTCTCCATCCCATCTGGTACGATTTATGGCAGCATGCAATCCCCAGAATGGGTTGGGAGACTCTACCGGTGCATCAGAACCAAATGCAAGAGCTGTGCCAGAATCAAGTAATGAACGAAAGGGGTAAGCAAAAGCAGCGCGTTCTCCCCACCAAAGGTTTGCAGCAAGAAAATCCGAAGAGATGTGAATGGGTTGGACCGATGCAATGATCTTCATTTCATGTAACCGTGTTATATCATCAGGGTGCAGGATCTGTACATGTTCCATGCGGTGTCGCCTGAGTGGCAGATTATTCTTTTTTTCAAATTCTCGCAACAGTGCATATCCATTCAAAACTTCATGGTTAGCACGATCACCAATGGCATGGATTGCCAGACTGACACCTGCCTGAACTGCCAACATACCGATTTCAAATACCTGTTGACTGGAAAGGAATAACATACCTGAGTTTTCAGGTTCGTTTTGATAAGGAGAGAACATGGCAGCTGTACGGGGACCAAGAGCACCGTCTGCGAAAAGCTTTACAGAACCAATCCGCAACATATCATCTCCGAAATCTGTCACCAATCCCGCCTGGACCCAATCAATCAGGTCTTCTTTTCGAATGCTTTTTAATACACGCAACGAAAGTTTATTGTCTTGATGAAGCTTTTGTAAGGCTTGATAACACGTTTTTCCATCAAAATCATGGATACCAGTAATACCATACTGCCACAATTGCTTTTGAGCAGTATTTATCTCATTGATCGTTTCTTGCTGAGATTTCTGAGGTAAATGCTGTTCAAGTACATTCATGGCATATTCAAAAAGAATGCCATCGGGGTTTCCCTGTTCATCCCTCCCGAATTTGCCGCCAGGTGGGTCAGGGGTGTGAGCATCAATGCCCATTATCTGTAATGCCAGGCTGTTACACCAACCAGCATGGAGAGATTTTGCGGTGAGATAAATGGGATGTTCGGTGGAGATGATATCGAGCATCTTGGCATTGCCAAAGCCTTCTTGCCAGCTATGTTGATTCCAGCCATGCCCCAGGATCCATTGTCCTTTGGGTGTGACTTTTACCTTTTGTGCAACACGATCCAGGCACTCCTGGCGGGTGGGTGTCTCACAATCTACTTTTGCCAGGAAGGCTGCATACTCTTCGAGATGAATATGAGCATCAGTAAGCCCGGGGATGATAAAGGCACCCTGCGCATCTTCAATGATGGCGCCAGGTGTTTCATACTTCAGCATATCCTGATTGCTTCCACACGCAATAAACCGGTTATTATCGATAGTCAGCGCTTCTGCAAATGGCTGATCTGGATCTTGCGTATAAATGCGCGCATTCTTCAGGATGATCATGATTATTCTTCTGCTATACGATGGATGATGGCGTCTAACTCTTCCTGGGAATAATAGTGGATAGTGATGGTTCCACCATTTTTCCCATGTTTTAATGTAACTTTTGTGCCCATGGCACTGCATAGGCGATCTTGCAATGCCCGAATCTCAGGAGCCTGTGGAGGTGGTGCAGGTTTGGCTATTTTTTGACCAGTCATGCGGCGAACCAGCTCTTCCGTTTGCCGGACAGTTAATCCATGTTGCAAGATGGATTGCAGGGCAGCCAATTGCGCCTGGGGAGTTGGAAGCCCTAAAAGTGCCCGTGCATGCCCTTCACTGATCCTCTCTTCTGTAAGAGCAACCTTTACAGCATCGGGTAATTTTAGTAAGCGTAAAGTATTAGTTACAGTAACACGATTTTTACCTACCCGGGCTGCAATTTCTTCATGTGAGAGTTGAAAGTTTTCATTCAATTGTTGAAATGCTTCGGCGGTTTCGAGGGGTGTCAGGTCTGCACGTTGGATGTTTTCGATTAACGCCAATTCCAGCTGTTCCTGGTCAGTTGCCTGACGTACGATCACAGGGATCAAGGTCAAACCTGCTATACGGGCTGCCTGCAAACGACGTTCACCAGCAATCAAGGTGTAGCCAGTATGGTCAGTGTTTTGAGTAACAATAAGGGGTTGCAATATCCCATGTTCTCGAATGGAATCTGCCAGTTCCTGCAGACTTTGAGGATCAATATCATGACGAGGTTGGCGAGGGTTTGGGATGATCTTTTCGATGGCGATCAGGTTCTCGCCTGTTTCACCATTTGCTGCTGAATCGGGGATAAGTGCATTCAGACCTTTTCCTAAACCACCTTTCGGGCTCATGGCTTTACCCTCTCCCCTTCCATTACTGGTATATGAATTCCATCCTGACCCAGGATCTCACGTGCCAGAGAAGCATAGGCTATTGCGGCATGAGAATCTGGAGCATACGTAGATATTGGCTGGCCATATGAAGGTGCTTCTGCCAGGCGAACGCTTCTTGGGATAAGAGATTCGAAAACTAACCCTGGGAAGAACTTTCGTACCTCGCTCACAACATCTAAAGACAAACGTGTTCTGCTGTCGTACATGGTCAGGATCACACCACGCAATTTTAGTTCTGGAAATAAGGATGTGCGTACACGTTGAATGGTTTGCGTGAGCTGCCCCAATCCTTCCAAAGCCAGATATTCACATTGGACTGGTATCAGTACACCATTTTTTGCACTGATCAAGCCATTAACTGTCAGAATACTTAAACTAGGAGGACAATCGATCAAAATGTAGTCATACCGATCGATGACAGGTGACAGGGCTTCGTAGAGCCGATTTTCTCTATTTGCAAGTTCGATCAGCTCAACTTCTGCACCTGCCAATGCAGGAGAAGAGGGGAGGAGGGATATTTTGTACCGTGGGTTGTGTAAAATGCTGGGATTGGCTGCTGCAGCACCGATCAATACCTCGTATGTTCCTGTGCGGACAGTTCGTTTGTCTATTCCCAGGCAAGATGTAGCATTTGCTTGTGGGTCCAGATCTACCAGCAAGACTCGCTGCCCATAATAACCAAGATACGCACCCAGGTTGATCGCACTGGTTGTCTTTCCTACTCCGCCTTTTTGATTAACAAGGGTGTATATTTTTGTCATGGTTCAATCCTGGGAGTGATCTCAATAAGAAAATCCATCATTTCGTCTTCCGTAGGGGTACTATTCAATCCTCGTCTTGTGACTGAACGAGCTGCGACATGGTTGGCAAATCGGGCTGCCTCCCAAGGGTCGTTGGTGGAATGATAACGAATGAAGAACGCTGCTGCAAAAATGTCACCTGCACCAGTAGGCTCTATCTCATCCACCTGGGGTGGACGAATGGTCCGTACGTCACCATTCCAGTAAACTCGCGCACCATTAGCTCCTTCTGTTACAACTAATACCCGGGTATAGGGAAGCATGGCTTCAATTCGACTTTCATCACGCTCGATATCTTCAATACTGAAAACAACTGCAGATGTATGTGACAGAACGTAAGGTGCTTCCACCCAATCCTTAAAATGAACTCTGTGGTCACCATCCCAACCACGCATCCAACCCTGAGGAGTAGCACCAACAAAGGAATTTGGAAAAGCTGTTGCCAATCGTGGATTGACTTCATTGGCAATTGGCCCTAAATGGACAATGGGAGCATCCCTCCAGGTTGCAGGTATCATGTTTTCTGTAATCTCACGTGCCTGATGATGGATATGTTGAATGCGACCTGCAGGTGTTTGCGTATTTTCATACGTGGTTGTGAATTCTGAAGGATGGTTGAAAACAGCAATTCCCTCTAATTCTGGAATTTCAAGGTCTGCGGCGGTTGATGTAACAATGCCAACCCTGGCTCCAAGAGCTTTTGCAGTTCTGGAAGCATAGGCAGCGGTACCACCAAGGGTAAATCCACCAGGTACAACATCTTGAGTTAAATGTCCAATCATTAAATAGTCAATAGGTTCAATGCGGGTTAACATGCTAAATTATCAGCTCTCTTCCTGTCGTTCTGACCCGGGAACAACTGCTGTGCAATAAGGGCAGATATTCCAGGAAAGTTCGAGTGGTTTGCCACATTGATGGCAATGTTTTTTTAATCTGGTATGACAATTCGGACAGATGATCCAGTCTTCTTTAATACTCCTGCCACAGCCTGGGCACTGCGGCATATCTTCCAAAGACTGCAGCAATGCTTCTTCTTCCAATGACTTTTGATATTCTTCATCGAGGGTCTTCATTGGGCGAAGGATCAGGTAAACTACCACGCCAGGCAGGTTAAGCACAGCAACAACAACCACAGATAGGATACGAAGCAGGCGATCGCGAGTGCGATTGCGAATATCCCGGGCGGTCCAAAAAATGAGGCTAAGCCATAAGGCGGCGAGAAAAGCTGCAGAAAAGGCAGTACCGATCAGGGTCAGGTTGCTAAAAGCAGTAGGGTCGAGGGTCATACATTCCTCCGATGAAGAATTATAGCATGAAGCAAAAATGCTTATAGGGTTAGAAAATGATAAGAAAAATTACTTTCTTCTATAATTAACAGAAAATAACATTGGGAGCGAGCAATGGATGGGGTAAAGACAGCGTATTTGATCGGAGATATGCCTGTAAAGGAACGACCAAGAGAACGTTTGGAACTTTTAGGACCCAAAAGTCTTAATGAGGTGGAATTATTGGCAATCCTTTTGCGGATAGGTATGAAAGGAGAAAGTGCCATCCAACAGGCGCAGCGATTGTTGAAAGAATTGAATGGTGTCAATGGAATTTATAAAACTCCATTTCATGATCTCTGCCGTACTAAGGGTGTTGGAAAAGCAAAAGCGGCTCAAATTATGGCTGCACTGGAACTGGGACAAAGGATCATTGCGGAAGATTATTCCACCAAAACAATGGTAAATAACCCATCTGCTGTTGCCAGGTTGGTAGAGATGGAAATGTCTACGTTTCAACAGGAGAATCTTTGGGTGATTGTACTGGATACGCGCGGAAGGTTGATCTCAGTGGAAAAGATCTATCGGGGTACATTGTATGCCTCGAATGTTCGTAATGCGGAGATATTTCGCCCTGCTATCATAAAAAATGGTGCCTCGATCATTCTTATCCATAATCATCCCAGCGGCGATCCCACGCCCAGTACCGAAGATATCATCTTCACCCGTGGAGCAGTCGCTGCGGGGAAAAATCTGGAAATTGAAGTATTGGATCATATTGTGATCGGTGGAATTGGTAATTATGCTTCTTTGAAAGAAAGGGGTATGGCCTTTTCATAAAAAAGAAAAATCCATTAAACGATTTTTTTTAAAACAATGTTAATATTAAGAATGGACAGACAATGAAAGGAAAGCAAAATGGCAACGATTATAAATACAATCAGGCAGGCTTTATCCAGTTATGATGGAAAATGGAATGAAAAGAAAGGCCTCTGGGATTTTTCAGCAACGATCGCAGAACGCAAAGCATTTCTCTCAAAAAAACAGCTTACATACTCATGCAAAATGCGCATCGATGATGATGCCAGAATAGTTAGATTCTCTGAAATGCTTATGGAAGTTGGATCGGGTTTTTCGTCCGGTGGATTTGACAGTGATATGTCCTCGGGTTTTGGCGTGAAGAAAGAAACTTATAATACTTTTGGTGGTTCGCGCCAGGGGACGATCGAGGAGCAATCTGGCCTATTTGGTAAAGAGTACACGTACCAGTTTAATTATCAAGATATCAGAGAAAAGGTCAGGTTTATCGTTGAAAGTGCGGGTTACAGGTTCGAATATCAAATTCTTCCTGTAAAGTAGAAAATTAGTTGATCTGTTTGTTTGACAAAAGGTGTCGGGTGTAGTAAACTTTTTGCCGCATGGCGAGGTAGCTCAGTGGCCAGAGCAGGGGACTCATAAGCCCTTGGTCGTGGGTCCGACTCCCACCCTCGCCACAACATTTTAAAAAATGGCGTTGTGTGGGTTCGATTACCATCGAGGTACATGTCCCACCCTCGCCACAACATTTTAAAAATGGCGCTGTGTGGGTAATCCGCCCTCGTCATTTTTTATTCATGTCGCTGTGTGCTATTCCCACTTGTTATACCTTTTCCATTTACAAGAACAAGGTCTTAGGTGAGGGTGGATACTTTTCATCTCGCGAGCTTCCTCTGTCCAGCTCCTCTTTAGGTGGAAAAGAGAAAATCATTGTCTAATGGGTTTATCTACGAAGATACCAGCATAAAAGGGATTTTCCACAAAGAATAAAAGAAGCATAAAGGATTTTCTTTCTATTTGTGCTTCTGGTGTTTTTCGTGGTTAAATGATTTTGTCACGAAGCACCTGCTGTCTGTAATAAAGTGGGATGCTATTCACCCTTTTTTCTATTCTTCACCCAGTTGATTAATTTATCAAAAAATGGGAGTTTATCGTAAAACGCAAACGTTAACATTGCCAACGCTAAGATGAAAACGAACCAGTTAAATCCATTCATGAAAGCCAGAACAAACAAAGCTGCCGCAGCCAGCAATCGCAGGTTACGATTACGGGAATCAATGCCTTTGATGATCTCTCCCTTTTGAACTGCAGTAAAGAAAGCATGAATATCTTTTAGCGACATACTACCCACCCGCCGGGCTATTTCTTTCCCTTGATAAAAACCAACCAATGTTGGAATACTGGAAACATTCAATTCCTGTGCGACCTCATATTGTTCATCCGTATTCACCTGTATCACCTGTATCTGACCCTGGAATTCTTCCCTCACTTTGTCCAGAGCAGGTTTCATCGTCTTGCAGGGCGCGCACCAGGGAGCCCAAAAATCAATGATGACAGGTTGATCGTATGATTTGATCTGTTCTTCAATATTTAAATCCATGAATTTCCTTTCAAACTGACCAGATGCTACGAATGATCAAATTCGCAATCAATCCGAGCAGAAAAAACATACCAAATGAGCGATTCTGGACAAATGCTGCTGCTACATACCACAAAGGCCAGACATCTGCAGGATATTTTTCTGGACGGTCAACAGGTTTGGGGTTAAGGTAAATCGGCAGCACTTTGGGAAGCGTGTCGATCAACCCCAAAAAAACGATGAGCATGACCGAATGAAAATACCTGGTAATCACAAGGTATACCACAGAAACATATTGCAGCGCCCATAACCCCATGGTAATAATACGGGCAGCCTTTTCTCCAATCAAGACAGGTAAAGTATGGATTTTTTTCGTTTTATCACTATCTAATTTATCGATGTGTTTTCCAAAGATGACCAGGGTAGTACCAAGCGCATAGGGAAGGCTGGCAACGACTACCTGCCAGTTCCATTGACCAGTAATCACGTAATAGCCGCCACCGATCATCAATGGTCCCCAGACGAGAAGTACTGACAATTCGCCCAGGCCGATGAATTTCAATGGCCAGGTATAGAAAAGAACGAAAAACACACCCGAAAGCAGCAGGATCAAAGCCAGTGTTTTCCCAAAGAACACCAGAGGGATGCCTGCTACCAGGGCAATGAGACCAGTGACAGCGATATAGACAAACATCTGGCGTTTGGTCATCAATCCTGATTCAAGTGGTTGGGGACCATATTGGGTGCGAAAATAATTATCCTTATCGACACCATGCTGAAAATCAGTCAGGTCATTGACAAGGTTATTCGTTGCGTGAGCAAACACCAACCCTATTGCCAGCAGTCCCCAGCGGCCCCAATGCAACAGGCCGTCTTTGGCAGCCAGCAAGCCAGCAATAGAAGCAGAAATGAAAGTCATGATCAGAACTGCTGCACGGGTGGCGATTAACCAGCGAGAGACAATATCCAGTTTTTCCCATTCGTCTTTTTCCAGTCTAGGAATAATACGCAGCGCCTTGACCCACATTTTCACATTCATTTTTACCTCTATAAGAGAAATAAGATAAAAATACACCTCTATTGTACTCGTGAAAATTTATCCTTCAAGGGTAATCTTACAGAATTGGTTACTCTTCCTGATTGGTTTGTGAGACAATATCCGGTAGGCGCATGTGATGTTTGGGAGCAACCACCGCTGGCAGCATTGGTAAATATACCAGTCCTTCATCTGGGTTTCCCATGGGGTGAATGGTTTCAGGGGTATGGATTACCTGCCAGGCGGTCAAAGCACAGACAAGTGCATTCAATTCTGTTGGTTGATAGATTTGCTCCAGGGGCAGATTGCCATGCATTAGCTTATAACGGGTTATCTCTTCGAGAAACTGCATTGGGTCTGCAACTGGAACATCCTGTTCATAGAGAATAAGCTGCCGCTGCAAGCGCCCTTCCAGCGTTTCGGAAGGATAAAGTCTCAATCCACATAACCCGATAAATACTGCATCTGCCTGCGTTTCGAAGAATTGGCGAGGTTTTGGCTCTTCTTCTAAATATGGTTCAAAACCAAGATTCACCAATTGGGTATAAAAAGCAAATCCATTACGAATCCTTGTGGGACAGGTCTGAGGAGTGCTGCCCATTGAATCGACCTCTATCCCATATTGCTGAAGGATTATATCAATGTCGCGTAAAGATCTTTTCGTGGTTTTTTTATGTTGACCTGACTTGGGCACACCAAGTTTTTGTGGTGCACTGATAGCAGCGCATCCCTGACTGAGACCAGCCATGTAGGCCACTGCGTCCTTCAAACTGCCCTGGCTTACTGCAAGTAGTTCCTTTTCATCATTTAGAACGGCAAACGAAAAGCCTGGATTATTGCTACTTAAAGTTACACCAATGAAGATATTCCCTTTATCCATTTTCAAAGTTTAGCAAAATCCAGGTCAGTATGCAAATCATCCCATCCAGTTTTGACAATCCCTTCTTGTTCGACTATACTAATTTTGCCAGTATTATCACTCTGGCAAGATTGTAGTTCTTTCTTAATCCCACAGGAGGAAATGCAATGACTGAAGAAAGTACGTTCAAGCTTACTTATTCCACTATGTTCAATCCGCCAGAAATATTACATACTCGATTTTCTGAAGCAGTATCGAGTCTGATGACCAGATTGGGCAAAGAACATGGCATGTTCATTGATGGCAAAGAGGTTTTTGCTTCTGAAAAATTTGAAGATCGAACCCCCATAGATACTTCGCAGGTACTTGGGATTTTTCAAAAAGGGACAGCTGAACATGCTGGGATGGCAATCGCTGCTGCCAGAAAAGCATTCCCTGGCTGGAAGAGAACCCCCTGGGAAAAACGCATTGAATATATACGCAAGGCAGCTGATCTAATGGATCAACGCATCTTTGATATGGGTGCGGTTATGGCGATGGAAGTTGGTAAGATCCGTATGGAAAGTCTGGGTGACGTAGCAGAAACAGCCGATCTGTTGCGATATGCCTGTGAACAAATGGAGAAGAATGCTGGTTATATTGTGGAGATGAAACAGGATCCCCTGGTGGGATTCACGAGCACCAATACGTCTGTATTAAAACCGTATGGTGTCTGGCTTGTCATCAGTCCATTCAATTTTCCTGGTGCACTTACCGGTGGTCCTACTGCTGCGGCGCTGGTTGCGGGGAATACGGTTGTCTTCAAACCTGCCACAGATACTCCCTGGATCCCTCGGATGATCGCTGAATGTTTACGAGATGCAGGAGTGCCAGAAGGTGTATTTAACTATGTGACTGGTCCTGGTAGTTCGTTGGGTCAGGCGTTGATCGATAATCCTGATGTGAATGGTGTCACATTTACCGGGTCACTAGATGTAGGCATGAGGATCTATCGTGATTTCGCTAAGAGTACATGGGTACGCCCTGTGATACTAGAACTGGGTGGGAAAAATCCGGCAATCGTATCAAGGCATGCCAACCTGGATGATGCGGCATTGGGGATCATGCGCTCTTCATTTGGACTGCAGGGGCAGAAATGCTCTGCCTGTTCACGAGTTTTCGTGGAGGAAGAGGTTTATGAGGATTTGATGGAGCGATTGGTGGCTCTGGTGAGTAAAATCAAGATCGGCAATCCTCTGGAACGCGATGTGTACATGGGTCCAGTCATCAATAAGGGTGCTTATCAAGACTTCCAAAAATTCTGCGAAGAAGTAAACCAGGCAGGCGGTAAATTCTTGACGGGTGGAAAGATTTTGACCGATGGCGATTATGCAAAAGGTTATTTCTGCACCCCGACTATTGTGGCAAATTTACCTGAAAATCACCATTTGTGGAAACAGGAGATGTTCGTTCCGATCGTGACAGTAGCGGCGGTTAAAAACCTTGATGAAGCTATGCGGCGGGCGAATGATGTCGCCTATGGGCTTACTGCCGGGTTCTATGGAACTCTTGAAGAAGTAGAGTGGTTCTTTGATAATATCGAAGCAGGAGTATTGTACGCCAACCGCCCGCAAGGTGTAACAACCGGTGCCTGGCCAGGTTACCAGCCATTCGGTGGATGGAAAGGCAGCGGTTCCAGTGGTAAGAATTCCGGTGGGGTGTATTACCTGCCATTATATCTACATGAGCAGATCCATACACACGTTCGGAGATAAGCCAGATAAATGGCGAGACGTTTTGGAAGCTTCTTGATCCTGGTCGGATTGGGGTTGAGTACTCTTTTTTACTTCTCCATCCGATCAGGGGAGATGGATGTCTCGCTTCTCATTGGTGGGTTGGTGTGTTTCGCGGTCGGATTGGTGATACGGAAACTTACCAAACCCATTCCCGTGGAAAGCGGACGGTTTCGCATTCTGCGGCGAAAATTCGATAATAACGATCACGAGGAAGATTCATGACCAAATTGATGTCTTTGCAGGATGCAATTCGAAAATATGTAAAAGATGGCGACTGCGTGTACGCGGCAGGTTTTACCCATCTGATCCCTTTTGCTGCCGGGCATGAGATCATCCGGCAAGGCTTAAAAGACCTGACTTTAGCACGAGCCACTCCTGATCTGATCTATGATCAAATGGTGGCAGCAGGTTGTGCGCGGAAAGTCATTTTCTCTTATTTGGGGAATCCTGGAGTGGGTTCTCTGCGCATCCTCCGAGCTGCGATCGAATCAGGAGCTTTGGAGTTTGAAGAATATTCGCACTTTGGCATGATCTCGAGATTGCAGGCTGGTGCGGCAGGGTTACCCTTTATCCCGATGAATCAAACTGCTGCCTGTGATCTGGAAAAAAGTAATCCCAATTATCGCCGGGTGAGTGATCCTTATGGTGGAAAAGATGTGGTGGTGTTGCCACCTCTGCATCCAGATGTGGCCATTGTGCATGTTCAACGTGCAAATGAAGAAGGATATTCACATATTTGGGGGATTTTAGGCGAACAAAAGGAAGCTGCATTCGCTGCAAAACATGTGATCATTACGGCGGAAGAAATTGTTGCGGATGATATTATCCGTTCAGACCCCAATCGAACCCTTATTCCTGGCTTCATTGTAGATGCAGTATGTGAAGTGCCGCATTGTTCACACCCATCTTATACCCAGGGATATTATGACAGGGATAATAATTTCTACCTGGCATGGGACAAGAAAAGTGAAAATCAGGACGAGGTGAAACAGTATCTGGATGAATGGATATATGGAGTTAAAGATCGCCAGCAATACTGGGAAAAATTGGGAAAAGATGTTCATGATAGGCTTAAAGTGAAACCCCGTTTGAGTTATCCTGTTGATTATGGAGCGTACTAGCCATGGAATACACTGCAAATGAATTAATGATCGTAAATGCTGCACGGCTTCTGCGCGATGGTGATACTGTATTTGTTGGAGTAGGTGTTCCCAACCTGGCGTGTAATCTGGCACGACGCACTCATGCTCCCAACCTGTTGATGATCTATGAAGCTGGTGTAGTCGGTGCCAGGCCGGCACGTTTGCCTCTGTCTATTGGTGACCCAACACTGGTGAGTGGCTCTGCATTGGTCTGTAGTATGTATGATATCTTTTCGCTCTATCTACAGCGAGGTAATGTGGATGTAGGATTTCTTGGTGGTGCCCAAATTGATAAATATGGAAATATTAATGCTACAGTGATCGGTCCATACGACCATCCAAAAGTACGTCTCCCAGGTTCGGGTGGTTCGATGGAAATCGCTGCCTGGGCGAACCGTTGCTATATCATGACACCTCACCAGAAGCGTCGTTTTCCAGAGAGGGTGGATTTCTGTACTTCTGCTGGATTTATTCATGGGCAGGGTGAAAGGCAGGCTGCAGGGCTACGGGGTAAAGGACCTCAAGCGATCGTCACTGACCTGGGTATTATGGAGCCTGATGGCACAGGAGAATTGATTATCACTGCTTTACACCCTGGCATTCAAGTTCAACAGATGAAAGATAATACCGGTTGGGATTTGAAAGCTGCCAGTGAGATCAGAGTTACAGAGCCTCCGGACGAGAATGAATTAAGAATCTTGCGAGAGGAATTGGATCCGCAAGGAATTTATCGTTAACAGGAATTATGGATGCCAGAAACAAGCGAAAAGGTTGAATTATTGATCACTGTTCCTTTACCGGAGGAAGAGCTGGAAAAAATACGTCAGCTCTCCCCCCGGTTGAGGGTCACACCGTTTTACTCGCGGAAAATCGAGGAAATTCCCCTTGAGTTTTTAGAAAAAACTGAGATCTTATATACCGATTCGGTTTTGCCAACATTGGAAATGGCTCCAAATTTAAAATTCATCCAATTCCATTGGGCAGGGCTTGACCAGGTTGCTGAAACAGAAACTCTTTCCCGTCAGGGAGTCCAGATCGCCACAGCAAGCGGAGTGGCTGTATCGCAAATGGCGGAATATGTAGTGATGATGATGCTTGCACTTGGTCACCGTCTACCAGAGATGATCCAACAACAAGAAAAAGGTGAGTGGGTACGGAATCGCTGGGAAAAACTGGTACCGAAAGAACTACGCGACAGCACAGTGGGCATTGTAGGATATGGCAGTATCGGGCGTGAGATTGCCCGTCAATTACAGCCCTTTGGCGTTCATATTCTGGCAGTCAAGCGAAATGTAATGCGACCTATGGATACAGGGTATACCCAGGAAGGATTGGGAGATCCAGAGGGGAATTATTTTCAACGTCTTTATCCCATACAGGCACTTGCTTCGATGGTAAAGTCATGTGATTTTGTGGTGGTCTGTCTACCTTTGACGACTCAGACAAAGAACATCATTAATGATGAAATTTTCAAGGCTTTTAAACCAGATGCATATCTGATTGGTATTGGAAGGGGGGGAATCATTGATGAGCATGCACTACTTACAGCACTGCATGAACACCGCCTTGCTGGAGCAGCATTGGATGTTTTTGCGGAAGAGCCTCTTTCTTCGCAAAGCCCGTTCTGGGATTTACAGAATGTGTTCGTTACCCCACATGTGGCGGGGATCAGTGCCCAATACCGTCGACGTGCTGTAGAATTGCTGACAGAAAATTTGGATCGTTATTTACAGGGATTACCACTCCTGAATATTTTTCACCCTGAAGAAGGTTATTGATCATGCATCGAAATATTCAATATGTATTATTTGACCTGGGAAATACTTTACTACAATATGATGCACCCTGGCCAGATTCTTTAGAACAAGCTATTGCTGCATTGACAAAATATCTTGTTGATAACGGGGTATTACAACATGCAGATGAATTTCATACTGCCTTTAGAACCAAATTGCAGCAGTATTATACAGGTAGAGATGAAGATAATATTGAATATACTTCGCTGGATTCGTTAAATGATCTGCTTCATGAGTTTGGCATTGATCATGTTTCTTTTCTGCATTTGAGGGGGGCATTGGATGCTATGTACGCGGTGTCACAGTCTTACTGGTTTCCTGAAGACGATGCGGTTTCAACTTTAAAGGAATTGCAAGAGAATGGCTACCGTATGGGTCTGGTCACGAATGCCAGCGATAGTGCAGATGTCAATACACTGGTAGATAAAGCAAAACTGCGCAATTTTTTTGATGTGATCACTATTTCTGCTGATATTGGATTGCGGAAGCCTCACCCAAGTATGTTCAAAGCTACACTTGATTTCTGGCATGCAGATCCGAAACAGGCAGTGATGATCGGTGACTTGTTATCAGCTGATGTCATGGGAGCCAATCAATTTGGCATAGCCAGCATATGGATCACTCGAAGAGCCAGTAAATCCGCCAATCAGCCCTTCCTGGAAAGTGTCAGGCCAGATGCAATTGTTAACCGATTGGCTGAAATCCCAGATTTGCTTTTAAAATGGAAAACAGATTGCCAGCAGGAATGAAGTATTTCCTGTTCTATGTAGAGAAAAGTTATGGACCTTTTTGATCATGCTTTGCAGGAAAGAATGGAACGAGAGGCTCCCCTTGCAGAACGAATGCGCCCGCGTAGCCTTGAAGAAGTAGTGGGTCAGGAGCATTTGATCTCACCGGGGAAACCATTGCGGCGTGCCATCGAAGCTGACCGGCTGTTCTCCTCCATTATCTTTTTTGGTCCTCCGGGAACCGGGAAAACTACTCTGGCAAGATTGATCGCAGCGTACACCAAGGCGCATTTTGAAAGTATGTCTGCTGTATTGGCTGGTGTTGCAGAACTTCGCAGGGTGATCCATGAAGCCCAGGAGCGGAGAAAGTTATACCAACGCCGTACCATCTTGTTTATTGATGAGGTACACCGTTGGAATAAAGCACAACAGGATGCGTTGCTTCCCCATGTCGAAAATGGTTTGATCACGTTGATAGGCGCTACCACGGGAAATCCATATTTTGATGTGATTGCTCCGTTGGTATCTCGTTCGCGTATCTTTGAATTGAAACCGCTAAATGAAGAACAGCTTGCCTTACTGCTCGATCGAGCCTTGCAGGATCCTGTGCATGGGTATGGCAATCAAAAAGTGAAGCTGGATGAGGAAGCAAAAGCGCATCTCATTCGTTTGTCGGGGGGAGATGCGCGCAATTTATTCAATGCATTAGAACTTGCTATAGATAGTACCCCCAATGACCCGGAAGGTGTAATATCCATTACCCTTCAGGTAGTCGAAGAAGCTGTACAGCGCCGTTCTGTGGTGTATGACAAAGATGGTGATGCGCATTATGACACCATATCAGCCTTCATTAAATCAGTGCGGGGTTCTGATCCCGATGCAGCTTTGTACTGGCTGGCAAAAATGATCATCGCTGGAGAAGATCCCCGGTTTATCATCCGCCGATTGATCGTACTTGCTTCTGAAGATATTGGGCTGGCTGATCCGCAGGCGATGGTGGTGGCATCAGCAGCCGCCCAGGCGTTTGAATATATTGGTTTACCTGAAGGCATTTATCCTATTGCAGAAGCGACCGTCTACCTGGCAACTGCGCCAAAATCAAACAGTATTGGTGGGTACTATAAAGCTGCAGGGTGGATAGAAGAGAAAGGGATTTCCCCGGTTCCTTCTCATCTAATGGATAGCAATCGAGATAAGCGGGGATTGGGGCATGGCGAGGGATATCAATATCCACATAATTTTGAAGGACATTTCACTCCTCAACAATATTTACCTGATCAGGTGGAAGGAATGAAATTCTATGAGCCATCTGAAGAAGGGTATGAGAAGGAAGTTGCAGTCCGTCTGGCTGATTGGCGAAAGAAAAAGGAAGCCTGGATCCAGGAACGTAAACAGAACGTTACGAAAAAGCCAGGAGAAAATAATCGATGACATTAATCTTGATGATACGGCATGGGGAAACAGATTGGGTAGGCAAGCGCTTACAAAGTAGATTGCCAGGAATAAACTTAAATGAAACTGGAAAAAGACAAGCACTGGAAGCTGCGGAGGCACTTAAAGAACTTCCCATCAAAGCAATCTATTCGTCACCTATTGAACGAGCAATGCAAACTGCTCAACCTCTAGCGGACCGGAAAGGATTATCGGTGGAAATTCATCCGGGTTTGATAGAAATGGATTATGGTGCATTTGCAGGAAAGACTTTTAAACAATTATGGCGGATGAATGCCTGGAAAAAAATGGCTGATCCTGAAAACACTGATCCTTTCCCTGGTGGAGATTCGATTGCTTCAGCTACTGAACGGATATTGAACGCAATCAAAGACATTGCAAGCCGGTGGCAGGAGAAGGACATGGTGGCTTGTTTTACCCATGCCGATCAGGTGCGACTTGCACTGGCTCATTATCTCCGAATGCCAGAGGGTGAATTCCTCAAATTGGAGGTAAGTACCTGTTCAGTGTCAATAATAAAGGTTTGGGAGGATAAATCGCTTGTAGCACAGATAAACCAGGTTCTTTCGAAGCAAGGATGGATAGATTATCTACTAAACATGAGAAGATAGGGGCATCATAAGTTTTATAACGATAGATTAATTTATTAACGTTTATTCACAGTAATTTGTAGCGTGAAAACATTCTGACAAATAGTTAAGGGGAACCTATGAAACTGCATCAAAATATTCAGCGATTATTTTGTGTGATTATTATTATTATTTCTGGAATTCTTCTTTTTAATGGATGCTCTCCATCCATTACAGTAGAAGAAGATTTGATACGGCTTATAAAAATGGGTGAACTGCCAAGGCAGATGTTAGATAATATTGTCTATGAAGTACGCCAAAAGATTGAACAGGATACGCATAATAGCTTTGCTCTGGATATGGATAACTATGAAGATGATCTCACCTATTGGGTGAATGCAGAAATGGCCGATATGCGGGGGATCATTACCAGAAAGTATTCCGGAGAGTCTACTCCATCCGATACACAAGTAACGATTGCCCCGGAGCTTCTCGGTGTGAAGACAGAGATCTTGTTTAAAGGATTTATTGCCTCAGATGACGAGGCTATATGGCAATATATTCTTGCTGAACTCACCTATGAGGATGAACAATGGGTTGTTCAGGATTATGATTTAGAAAATAAAAATGAAGTCGATCCAAATCTGGCATTGGATGGAGTGATGCTGGAATGGCTGCACAGTAAGAATCCATAGTCTATGTGAAGTTAGACTTTAATACCAGTTTTTTGTGGATTGCCTCATATCCAGCTTCTCCGATTTGGGAAGAAAGATCAATAGAGATGAGTGCGGGGAGACTCGAATAATCCCTCGATGGGACTCCCAACCAAATTAAAGAAAAAGATGAGTGCGGGGAGGCTCGAATAATCCCTCGACGGGACTCCCAACCAAATTAAAGAAAAAGATGAGTGCGGGGAGGCTCGAA
>Ga0116193_1000029_pt1 | contig 150278 bp, 136 predicted proteins | sample AD_UKC115_MetaG_FD_89892 | JGI IMG/M metagenome (GOLD analysis project Ga0116193, IMG submission 89892) | Active sludge microbial communities of municipal wastewater-treating anaerobic digesters from Hong Kong - AD_UKC115_MetaG | ecosystem: Engineered > Bioreactor > Anaerobic > Digestate...
AAGTAACAGTAAAAAATACTATCCTTTTTGATTTTTGGGCGATTTTGAAAATGTCAAGTGTTTTTCGACATTTTCTTAGAAAATTTTTGGTATCAAATTACATCAAGTGCATAAGACCTGATGTATGTGTAAATAATGATACCGTACTAGGGTTTATGAGGATTGATCCTAATGGCACTTTTGCAAAATTTCCACTGCTGAGGGTAATTGCTGTAAATGAAAATCATAGAAACAAAGGAATAGGTAAAGCTATGATTGAATTTTATGAATTAATGGGGTTTGAAAAAGCAAATAAGGTTTTTCTGTTGGTAAGCGAATTTAACACTGATGCAAAGAGATTATATGAAAGACTTGGATATGTTGAGGTGGGAAAAATACCTGATTTATATCAGAAGGATACTGCAGAGTATTTTATGATGAAGAGAAATGGATGAAAGAAGGTAAGAAGGTGCGGTTAATTAAGTCCTTTCCAAGCCCTGGCATAGGAATTTGTAAAAATGGGATTTTTATAAATTCCTATGCTCGAACAAAGTGAAAGAGATTTAATAATAAAGCTTATGAATGCGTCTTATAAAGGACATTGCAGGATATTTTGAGTAGACAACATTGAGACTTTACACATTACGATTATGAAGTACTTCTATTATTTAAAAGCTTCTGCAAACGCTTGCTTCAAATCAGCAATTAAATCATTTGCATCTTCTAACCCAATTGAAAGTCTTACTGTTTCAGGAGCAATGTCTGCAGTTTTACGTTCATCAAAATTAAGTTCCCCATGAGTTACTCTTGGCGGATCAATAATGAGTGATCTTGCATCCCCGATATTGGCTTGATAACTAAAGAGTTTAACAGAATTCAAAAACTTTTCCAATTGCTTTTCAGATCCTTTGAACCCGAAGGTGAAATTTGAACCGGCTCCTTTGGGAAGATACTTTTTTACCAAAGCATTATAAGGGCTGGATTTTGCTAAAGGGTGGCTTACCCATGCTACATGTTCTACGCTTTCTAAGTATTGTATGATTTTTTCCGCGTTGGAAACCTGCTTCTGTACTCTTTCGGATAATGTCTCCAATCCTAATAAGACAAGGTATGCATCAAAAGGACTCAGGGCTGAGCCAAAGTAAGCAAGATAATGAAAACGCAATTTCGTAATGAAGGGGATTTGAGGGGCAGCTTCTAGAAAACTTCTTTCTACACCCTGGCTATTCCTTAGGAAATAGCTTTTTTCCTCAAATTGAGGATATTTCCCGTTCCCCCAGTTGAATTTGCCGCTTTCCAAAACAAGTCCCGCTATGACATTGCCATGGCCGCTAAGTGCTTTTGTTGCGGAGTATATGACTATGTCAGCACCGAATTTTATTGGATTTAGAAGATAGGGGGTTGCAAAGGTGTTATCTACAATCAGCGGAATATTATGGTCGTGTGCAATTTTTGCGATAGCGTCGATGTCTGCTACAATTGCATTGGGATTACTTATAGATTCTATAAATATTGCTTTTGTGTCTTCCTTGATTGCTTTTCTGAAAGCTTCAGGATCATTTGCATCGTCTACCTTGTCAATTTCTATACCAAATTTGGGATAGAGTTTTCTAAAACCATCAATAGTTCCACCATAAAGTTGTTCAGTTGTCAAAATCCTCCCACCGCCCTCAGCTACATTAAATAATGTCAAAGTGATTGCGGACATACCAGAGGACACGGCAAGGGCAGCAGCTGCGCCATCTAAGGCTGCTATCCTTTCTTCAAGAACTGAAGTTGTCGGATTTCCAAGTCTGGTATAAAAATATCCTGCTTCCTGAAAGGATCTGAGCCTTTCGAACCGATCAGTACCGCCTAGTTCAAAGGATGCGGTTTGGTAAATGGGAACTGCTACAGAATAATTATGATCCTTAGGATTGTAGCCTCCTCTAACCTTAAGAGTATCGAATCCGAAATTTTGTTCTGACATAAAATTACCTCCTGATAAATTGATTTTTAATAAAAAAGACCAAGTAATTTTTGTAGTTAATACAAAAACACTCAGTCTCCAGTTATCTGGTCAACAATATTGAATTATGTATTTATATGGATAAGAAAAAATACTATTCATATAGTTTTAGTATATTTTATTCTTCGTTTTGATTTGTGTCAACCCTTAATTTATATTTCTATAAAATTATTAGTATGTAGAAATATTTATTATCAGTGATAAACACACTATAATTTCTCGCGACAATATAAAGCGAAAACAATAAGTTTGTTGCAGTTTGTTCTTGACAGCAAAAAGATTAAGTGTTAACATGTAAAGCAATAAATACAAAGCGGAATACTAGGTTAAAATTAGTTGACTGGAAATCTAGAGACTAAGTTGTAAGCATTGAGTGGGTGCTGCAACTTAGTCTTTGTTTATTTGAGGCAGAATTAACTGGGGAAAAGCACATTGAAGCTTTTGCACGATAGTAGGGGGGATCATAATGGGAAGTTATGAATATGAGGATCAAATGACACCGAAGGAGAGATTGGCGGCCATAAAGGAAGGAAGGCAAGTTGACAGGCTTTCACTAAATGCGTTTATTGGTGAACATGCTGCATGGATTCAAGGATTAAGCATAGCAGAGTATCATCATTCTCCGGAAAAGATGGCTAAGGCCCAGATTGAAGCATATAGGACATATCATACAGATGGAATCAGCGTTGGAGTTGGGCTTACAGGTATAGCAGAAGCTTTGGGTAGTAAAATCGGATATCCTGTGGATAATACACCTTATGTGGCTGAGCATGTATTAAAGGATATACAGGATGTTGATAAATTAAAACTGACTGATAACAAAAAGGATGGAAGATTGCAAATAATACTTGATACCGTTAAAATATTAGTAGATGAAGTTGGGGATGAGGTCCCGATTACTGCAGGAGTCATAGGAGCCTTTAGTAATGCTGCCAATACCAGAGGGACCGAAAGCTTTTTAAGAGACATTATGTATGATCCTGAAAATGCTCACAAGCTTTTGAGACATGTAAACAAATGCACTATAGAATTTGTAAAAGAGGTTTCAAAGCTCGGTGTCAGTATAAGCATAGGTGACCCAACTGCTTCAGGAAGCCTGATTGGGCCAAAGCAGTTTAAGGAATTTGCTTATCCATATATAAAGGAATTATCGGACAAGATAAAAGAGTATGGTGCACTGGCACCACAATTGCACATTTGCGGCAACACCAAAAAGATTTGGGGACAGATGGCAGATACGGGCGTTGGAGGATTAAGCCTTGACGATGTTATTGATCTTGAGGAAGCAAAAAGAGAAGTTGGTGACAGGGTTTTACTGATTGGAAATGTAAGTCCTACCAAAACTATGTATTTAGGGACGCCTTCTGATGTAGAGGAAAATGTAAAGGACAATTTAAGAAAAGCTTATGATTCAAAGAAGGGATATGTCATATCCTTAGGCTGTGGTTTACCGATACGTACAAAGCCTTCCAATGTGCATGCTTTTGTAAAAGCGGCCAAGAAATATGGAAGATATCCTTTGAAATTAGAAAATTTCTCGTAAGGAGTGTATTAATTGAGCAACGTATCATTTGTAAGTGTAGAAGATAAACATGTAAAAAGGATAACTGAGATTTACAATTACTATATAAAAAACACTACTGTCACATACCATTATTTTGAGCACACGGAGGCTCAAATGAAGGAAATACTCTATTCAAAGGATCCGAGATTTAATTCCTTTGCAATCATAGATGACGATAACGGTGAAGTTGTAGGATATTGCCTGATATGCAAGTTTAAAAACAGAGAGGCATATGATATATGCGGTGAGGTTACCGTGTATCTTGAGAACAGCTATTTGGGCAGTGGGATTGGAAAACTGGCGTTGAATTTTCTTGAGGAGGAAGCCAGAAGGCAAAAGTTTCATGCTTTGGTAGCTTCAATTTCAAGTGACAATGAGCGTAGTATAAGGCTATTTGAAAGGGAAGGGTATTGTAAATGTGCTCATTTTAAAGAGGTTGGTATTAAGTTTGGTAAAGTTTTGGATCTTTTGTATTATGAAAAGATTTTAAATTAAAACCAGGTAAAAAATTATTGACAATATGATGCGTATGGAGTAAAATATATAAAAACGATAGGAATTGTATGAATAATTGTATAAAAGCTGACCTGAGTTACAGGAGGCTGGACGAATGTTATAATCTTCGGATTACACACATTTTTCCGGCTTTTTTTAGTGCTTGGGATGTCTAAAGTCATACTTATGAATATCTTTCAAAGTATTTGCAAAATAAAAGAAGCTAATGGGGAATTAATATGATCGAAGTTAAAAACTTGAGTAAAACATTTATAACTTCAAATTCAAAGATTCAGGCACTAGATAATATAAACCTTAAAATTGAGAAAGGTGATATTTTTGGTATAATCGGTTTTAGCGGAGCAGGAAAATCAACGCTCATAAGATGCTTAAACAGATTAGAAGAGCCTGATTCAGGCAGGATACTTATAGAAGGCAAAGATATTACCCGTATGGATAAAAAGGAACTAAAGAATGCTAGAAGAAAGATAGGCATGATATTTCAGCAATTTAACCTCCTAGACTCAAGAAGCGTATTTGAAAATATAGCATTTCCGCTGGAAATAGCAGGTTGCAGAAATCAAAAAATAAAGGAGAGGGTTGAAGAAATCCTTGAAATGGTAGGTCTGACAGATAAAGCTGATTCATATCCTTCACAGCTTAGCGGAGGGCAAAAGCAAAGGGTTGGCATAGCGAGAGCCCTTGCAAATGAACCGGATGTGCTTTTGAGTGATGAAGCAACGTCAGCACTTGATCCGATGACTACATTTTCAATATTGGAACTCCTGAAGGAAATTAACCAAAAGCTAAACCTTACAATAGTTTTGATCACCCATGAGCTGGATGTTTTGAATCATATATGTAAGAACATGGCTGTTGTTGAAAATGGCCGGATTGTCGAATCGGGTCCGGTTGAGAAGTTTTTTACAAACCCGGAAAGCAGTACATCAAAAAGCTTTGTTAATATATTAAACAGTTTCCAAAGAGGGAGGCTGTATATTGAAGGGGGTGCTATCTGATGGACAGCGATTTAATTCAACTATTAGGTACAGGTCTTGCGGAAACGCTGTATATGGTAGTGTTATCCACTTTAATTTCGTTGGCTATAGGTTTGCCGCTTGGTGTAATGCTTGCTGTTACAGAAAAAGGCAATATACTGGAGGCTCCAAGAGTTAACAAGGCGTTAGCTACATTTGTAAATATTGTAAGATCGTTTCCGTTCATTATACTTATTGTTATTTTGTTACCCTTATCCAGATTTATAGTCGGAACTACAATAGGCTCAACTGCAGCAGTTGTACCACTTTCCATAGGCTCAGCACCGTTTCTTGCAAGGATTATTGAAAATAGCTTAAAGGAAGTCCATACCGGTAAAATTGAGGCTTCACTGGCTATGGGAGCAGGTACTTTTACTATTATAAGAAGGGTTTTGATACCTGAAGCACTTCCATCCTTGGTTCGCGGTGTTACACTGGCCATTATCACTATAACCGGATTTACAGCTGCGGCCGGAGCAATAGGTGCCGGCGGGCTGGGGAGCCTGGCTATAAGGTTTGGATACATGCGTTTTAGAAATGATATTATGATTTTTACTGTTGTTTTATTGATTGTTCTGGTTCAAGGTGTGCAGTTTGGTGGTGATTTGATAGCAAAATGGATAAACAAAAAGAGGTTTAAGTTTGAGTAGATTAAAAAAAGAAGAGGAGAGATTATTATGTTTAAAAAATTAATTATTATGGCAGCGGCAATTGTTATACTTGGGGGAGCTTTTACAGGATGCTCGAAGAAGGAAGAACCAAAACCGGCATCAGCATCAAGTAATGATAAAGCAGAGCCTGCTAAGACTTCTGAGCAGGAAGTTACTCTCAAGGTTGGGGCAGCAGTTGTTCCTCATGCGGAAATATTAGAATTTGTAAAGCCAAAACTTAAAGAAAAGGGTGTAAACCTTGAAGTCAAAGTTTTGGATGATGAAGCACAATTAAATCCTGCGCTGGATCAAAAACAGATAGATGCAAACTACTTCCAGCATGTACCCTATTTAGACTCTGTGTCTAAGGAAAAAGGATATAAGTTTAAAGTAGCCGGCAAAATACATGTTGAGCCTATAGGGTTTTATTCGCAGAAAATAAAATCAAAGGACGAATTAAAGGAAGGTTCAACAATAGCTATTCCTGATAATGCTTCAAACGAATACAGAGCATTGGCACTTCTTCAGGCAAATGGACTAATTAAGCTAAAGGATGGGCTAGATAATTATTCGGCTACACCAAAAGACATTGCAGAAAATCCTAAGAAGCTGAAATTTGTGGAAGTTGAAGCACCTCAATTGGCAAGGGTTCTTCCTGATGTTGACGGTGCAGTTATTAATACAAACTATGTACTTGAGGCTAAGCTAGATCCGAAGTCTGCAATTTTTCGTGAAGATGCAAATTCTCCTTATGCAAATATAATCGTTGTGAGAGAAGGCGAAGAAAACCGTCCGGAAATAAAAAAACTTATAGAGGCTTTGCAATCTGAGGACGTGAAAGAGTTTATACAGGATAAATATGGAGTAGCTGTTGTACCTGCATTCTAAAGATATGGAACTGAAAAATTGATAATTTGATGAGCTGCTAATTGTCTAAAAATAAGCAAAGCGAATCATACCTTTGTCTTTACAGTTTCGAATAATAGAAGGTCATATATAAAAAATATGGTTTGTTTAGAATTTGATATTTCTTTTCTATTGACAATGGCAGCTTGATGGGATAGAATAAAGGAAAGTCGATAAAACATATTTAAATACTAGGTTAATAACTGGGTTGACTAGAAAGCTAGAGATCAAGTGGTATCATTCCACTTGGTCTTTTTTGATGTCTAAGAAATTGCATTGATTTCTGGCATCAAAAAAGTCTACTTCAAGGCTGTTTACTGCGGAGGAATACCCTGGTTTAAATCGGCGAAACCGACTTTATTATTTAGCCTCTTTGCATTGCATGAAAGAGGCTAAAGCTAGAGTGATAATTGCCCCGGAGATTTATATTTGTTCTAAGTAAGGGAGGTATACATTTGTCAAATCAAATAACACTTAGTCAAAATAAAATATTGGAAGAAAAAACTAAAAGCCATCCCTGCTATAGTGGCGGATGCCAAAATGCCAGGATTCATCTTCCTGTTGCTCCTGCATGCAATATATCTTGCAATTACTGCAATAGAAAATTTGATTGCATAAATGAGAGCAGGCCTGGCGTAACAAGTGAAGTGTTAAAACCTGAAGAGGCATTGGATAGATTTTTGAAGGTGAAAAGCAAATTCAATAATCTTAAGGTAGTAGGTATTGCAGGGCCTGGAGATGCCCTTGCAAATTTTGAAAATACCAAAAGAACTCTCAAGCTAATAAGAGAAAATGATCCTGATGTGACGTTTTGTCTGTCAACAAATGGTTTGATGCTGCCACATTATGCAGAAGCTTTGGTTGGGTTTGGAGTAACTCATGTTACAGTTACCATCAATACCATAGATCCTAAAATTGGTGCGAAAATATATAAGAGCATTAATTACCAGGGTGTAAGGCTCGATGGCGAAAAGGGAGCAGAAGTCCTTATAAATAATCAACTTGAAGGGGTAAGAAAATTAATAGAGTTGGGAATTATTACGAAGATAAATACCGTTATGATAAAAGGTATCAATGATAAGTATATTGAAGATGTTGTAAAAAAGGTAAAGGATATAGGAGTATTTATAAATAATATAATGCCGCTTATACCGGCTCCGGGAAGTGCTTTTGAGAATATGCCCCTGACTTCCAACAAGGAGCTAAATGAGTTGAGGTCTGCGTGTGAGGTTCACCTGAAGCAGATGTACCATTGTAAGCAATGCCGTGCGGATGCTATTGGCACTCTAGATAATGATTGTTCCATAGAATTCAGCAAAAGGGCGGAAGAGAAGACTAAGACCTTTGCAAAAGATGTTACATATACCTTTGCGGTAGCGACAAAAAATGGAGTTTATATTGATGAGCATTTTGGGCATGTAAAGGAATTTCATATTTATAGATATGAAAATGGCAAGTCGAACCTTCTTGAGAAAAGGTCAGTCGAAAAGTATTGTAGCGGTAAAAATGATTGTGATGATGAAGAAAGCAAATTCGAGAAAATCAGTACTGCGTTGGAAGATTGTGCTGCTGTTTTGGTTCAGAGGATAGGCTTCTTACCACAGAAAAAGCTTGAAGAAAAAGGTATAAAGGTAGTTCAAACTATTGGAAGAATAAATGAAGAAATAATAAAAGTTGTAGAAACTTTGGAAAACAGTTCAAAGGATTTGGTTTCGAATTTTTAAGTTTTTTAGTTCTCCCTCATGAAATTATATATAAACATGTTTTTAAGAATTTGGCTGTCGCATCAGCAGTTTAATAATTGCTGATGCGACAGCTTTTTTACGTTCTTGTGGCCCGTTCTCCATAAAAACTTCATAGAAAAGCCATCTTATTTTTGGGATAGGTACCGATGTTAAGTTTAAATTGGTATAATTATGGTAGATGTTTATGATTTGATTGGAATAGGATAACTAAATGATGGATAAAGAAATAGTAAAATCACTCACATCAAAAATAATGGAATTGCAGGATGAAAGCGGTTGTTGGAATGTTTTAAAAGAAAACGATAAATATTTTCCACAGCTCAATTATTATGTCCCAAATTATAAATCAACGCTTTGGACTCTTGTGCTTTTAGCAGACATGGAAGCTGATCCGAAGGATAACAGGTTTCTTGAACCTCTAAAAATTATTACCAACCATTTTTTTGATAAGCAGATTGGAATTTTTTCAATAGGAAAAAGCCACTTTCCAATGCCCTGCCTAAATGGGAATATGATATATTTGCATTCCTATTTTCAATTTGGAGAAGAGGAAATTATTAATAGAGTTGTCGATTTTTTTGTACAGTATCAAAGGTTTGATGATGGCGATTTTAAGACGCCTTCATCATTCCCGTATTGTTCTAACCGAAGTTGCTATGGGAAACATACTTGTTATTGGGGAGTCATTAAACTTCTCAAAGGATTATCCTTCATACCAACTGATAATCGTTCTGTGAAGGCACAAGATTTAATAAAAAGTGTATTGATTTTATTTTACTTCACGAAGTATGTTTCAGTTCACATAGCAAATCGGAATTTATTCACACAAGGATTAAACATTTAACATTTCCAAATATGTACGAGAGCGATTTCCTTGAAATTTTGTGGCTTCTGAAAAGAGAACAGGTAGTTTCTGAACCTTTGCAAAGGGCTCTTGATTTGCTTGAAAATAAAATGGATTCGGGGGCAAACTGGAAAATAGAACGGCAAATAAAGGATTTAATAATACCTATTGGTAAAAAGAAATATGGGAATGAATTTATCACAAAGAGGGCAAGAGAGGTAATTGGGTATTATAAAAATGAATTTAAATAAATTGTGGCTTGAAATGGGAAACTACCTTTCATAAAATTTTAGACAGCTTGTAAGAAAAATAATATGCCATATTGAGTGGGTTGGATAAGTCCTTCCTGTGGAACAGGTCTTTTCTTGAAAATGGTCTATCCTCAAGAAGGGATGGATTTTCCTGTTCGTATCGCTTTTTAAAACTACCCTTCTCAAAATCATATAATAACTGTGCCCAAATATCATCGGCTTCTCCTACGATTATGGTATCAGCATTAATTATTGCCTCATCAGGCCTCAATGTCACATGGGGGCCACCAAGAACCACAGGTATTCCCCTTTCTCTGAATTTTGCAGAAATATTATAAGCATGATTAGCACTTGGAGTATGAAAGGTTATTCCAACAAGGTCAACTTCCATATTGTAATCAATCTTTTCACATTCCTCGTCAATATGTGCTACAGTCCAGTGTGGTGGGGTAAGAGCGGCAAGATAAGGCATTGTAACTTGTTGAAAGCGAATTACCCTAGCCTTTCTAATATGTTTGATATTATCTGACGAGGCTGTTATTAATAAAAGTTTCAATTTAACCACCCATTAAAATGCTTTATTTTATATAAAAGTCATTAAAGCCTATTGTAATAAGTTATTCTAGCACATAGAAATGGGTTTTAACAATATGCTAAGGCGTATTAAATGAGTCTTTCTTGACTTTAAGTTTTTTTGGTTTAAAATAAACAAATATAATAGGAATAGTAGGGAATGTAATACCGTTTAGTTGACCATAACAATGGAGGCTAGGGAGATATTTTGATGATATCTGTCCTGGCTTTTTATTTTAGTAGATTGTATTTGAATTGAAAGAAAGTCAAAGGTGCTTAACTATAAGAAGAGAGGGCAGCTAAATAATAAAATGAACAATAGTGAAAAATATAAGAATAAAATCATAAAGTGTGCAGAAGAAATCGTAAGCGGCAGTGGTTTTGGCAGCTTGAGCATTACTGCTATTGCTAATACGTGTAAAATAAGTAAAAGCACCTTTTATAATTTTTTTAAATCCAAAGATGATTTGATACAGCTTTTGCAAAGCAATACAGGCATAGAACCTGATATTCAATCTACCAAGCAAAGAATTATAGATAAAGCTGCAGCACATTTTTCAAACAGCCATTATACTGAGATTGATCTTGAAACTATTGCTCAATCTGCAGGAATAAAGAGATCGTCACTTTATAGGTACTTTTCCAGCAAAGAAGAATTGCTCGAAGCTGTCATATTAAATGAACTCAAGAACAGGGAAAGTCTTGTTGAAAGCCTGAAAAAAGAACTGACCGACCCTCTTGAGTTTTTTACAAAGTATATAGAATATTTTGATTATTATGCAAACAATAACTATACAAGTCTGCTTTATGCAACTTCAATTTATTACTCTAAAAGTAATCCGAGAATAAAGGAATGTTTTGATAATCTGCGTAAATACACTGAAAATGTTTTTTTTGAAAGTTTGGAAATGGGCAAGAAGATCGGAGTTTTCAAAAGTGAATTCAACACCGGAGTTTACGCTAAAATGCTGTTTTCAGTTATGGCAGGAATAAACGTTCATTCTCCATCGGATTTTTCGTTAGTAGCAAAAAGCTATCTTGATTTACTTTATAAGGAGATAAAAATAATTTAATTCATACTAGTCCTATAGGATAAATATAAAAAATTTTCGTAATCTATTGACAAATGCTTCTTCTGATATTAGAATATATTTAATACTACACAAGACAAAATGTTGCGTGTAGTACAAATTATAAGTGTATTGGTGACCCCACATTGAGGAAATATTGGAGATGTGGGATAAAAAATACCCAATAACTTAGAAAATCGATATGTAAACTGATATTAGTTTGTTGTATAACTTAATATATTACTGGTTGACCAGAAATACTGGAGACTGGACCATCTTTCCAAATTGGAGGATAATGGTTCGGTCTTTTTTAGTGTCACAACAGGAGGAATAAAAATGACTGTAAAGATTGCTTCTATAATTGAAAAAGATTTAACTTTGGATGAAGTAGTTGAAAAATATCCCGATATACCTCGATTGATAGTAATAAAAATTGATGTACAAAGAAGAGGGGTTCATTACACAGAGAAAGCATTGGAAAAGCTTGACCCTTCCAGACACCAGATAAGGGGAGCAGCATTATTCGGTTCAAGAGACAACAAGCTAACACCTTTGCCAGAATCTCTGATATTGAGAGATGGAACTACGGTACTGACAGATCCATCGCCATTAGAACATAATCCATATGTTGTTGATTACGAGGATGACAGGTTGGTTCTGAAAGATAAAGAAAAGGTGATAGAAGAAGTTGAATTCTGGCCTAAACCTGATTTTTACGGTAAGAAGACTGCTTCAGGAAAGCCTATGGAGCATATTGTTACTGCACGTCCTCAGAGACTTCAGGTAATGCCTTCAAGTTACTGCCACTTCTGGGATAATGATCATGGCTGCAAATATTGTGACATAGTAAATCATCTCAAACATCAAAAAGCGGAGCTTGGGGTTCCGGCAAAACTTAATCCCAGAGAAGTTGGCGAGGTTATTGGCGAAGCATTAAAGCAACAGGGACGTTTTTCCAGCATATGCCTTACGGCAGGCTCAGATACAAGGGGCAGGGAACCTTTTGATGAAGAAGTCGAATACTACATAGAGTTGCTCAAAAGCATAGGTCTAAATTTCAAGACAAAGAAATTTCCAAGTCAGCTTATTGCCACAGCCTTTACAGAGAAACAGCTGAAAAGACTATACGACGAGACCGGGCTTACGGGATATACGGCTGATATAGAGGTGCTGAACGAAGACTTGTTCAACTGGATTTGTCCAGGCAAAGCAGAATGGATTGGTTATAAGGAATGGAAAAACAGATTGGTTAGAGCTGTAGATGTCTTTGGAAAAGGAAATGTAAATACAGGCATTGTTGCAGGAGTAGAACTTGCCAAACCCTATGGCTATATAAGTGAGGATGAGGCTTTGAAATATACTCTTGAAGAGGCAGAGGACTTGGCATCAAAAGGGGTTTCTACAATATATATGGTCTGGATACCAAGGCCTCAATCCTATTTCCATGATCAGAAAAATGCTTCGCTGGAATACTATGTAAGACTAGCAAAGGGACTGCACGAATTAAGAAGGAAATATTCATTGGGAATAGACTTTGACGATTATAGAAGATGCGGAAATCATCCTGACGGTGATTTAACAAGAATACTATAGAAAGCAACACTGAAGGGAGGGTAGTCAAATGAGTTCTGAAATTAATAAGGAAATAGAAGAGATAATAAATCACGAAGACACAAGTAAAGTTCTGGTAACCTTGAATGAAAACGGCTTGCCACATGCTGTCGTAAAACAGTCAATCAGAGTTTCCGATGAAGGAAAGTTAGTTTATCTGGAACTTTTGGAGTCTTCAAAAAGCTATAAGAACTTTACACGAAGTTTATGGTTCAACCAAAAAGTAGTTATATCAATTTCGGGTAAAAACGGTAAGAGTTATCAGATTAAAGGGATGCCGGAAAAGATACTAATAAGCGGTCCGATTTTTGAAAAGTATTATATAAATGTGAGGGAACAGCTTGGAGATGTTGATCTTGCAGCTGTATGCATAATAGATCCTGAAGAATTGACAGATGAGTCATATGCAACACGTTTTTCAGAGCAAGAATCCAAACAACCCATATTCAAGCATCTGGATAGGCTTGCAAGATAATATGATTCTTAAATGGAGGTATTGAATATGGGGTCTGATAGTGAAACAATAAAAATTCTGCCTGTTGAAGAAAAGGATATTCCTATAGCAATTGAACTCAGGAAGTTGCTATTCAAGGAAATGGGTGTTCCTGATGAAGCTCTGATTGATAATGCATACGATAATATTCTGCAATTATACAGGAATGAATTCAGTAAAGGCAGAATAAGGCATTTCATAGCATATAACAGTTATAAAGAACCTGTGGCAATCGCTGGAGCTCTTTTGAAAAACGATTTCCCATATTATTTGTTTAAGCCGGGGTATTATGGCTGGATTATTGATGTCTATACAAAGCCGCAATATCGAGGGAAAAAAATATCAACAAAATTACTTCAGCTGACACACGATTGGCTGAAGGAAAAGGGCGTCAATGAAGCAAAGCTTATTTGTGGAGGAAGTGATGCAAGAAAGCTGTATGAAAAGCTTGGTTACAGACCTACATGGGAAATGAGCCTCAATATTTCCGAAAACAGAACTTATAACGAAATTATAGACCAAAAAGTAAGTAAAAGTAGTTCATAATAGGGGTGAAGAAATGTCTCTTGAGCCGGATAATGCATTAAGCATAAAAAAAGCTGAAAAACAATCAAGCAGAAGCATACTTAACCAGGTTGCTTCAAATATCACAATAGAAAGAATTCTGACAATCTTTACATTCGCTGGATTATTGATAATCTGGCAGGTGATTACCAGCTTGAAGGTTGTATCCGATGTTATCATTCCTTCTCCGGGAAAAGTATACAGTACATTTATTGATATACTTAAAAACGGTTACAAAGATAATAGCCTGGTACGGCACTTAGGAGACAGCATGTTCAGATTGATAGGCTCTTTCCTGTTGGTTGTTGTTACTGCAATTCCCATAGGGCTTCTGAGTGGATATAACTCAAAAATCAGAGCAATTTTAGATCCACTTGTTGAATTCTACAGGCCATTGCCGCCTTTAGGATATTATACACTGCTTGTATTATGGATGGGAATTGAGAATTCTTCAAAAATTGCATTATTGTATCTGGCAGGTTTTGCTCCCGTTTATATATCCTGCGTGTCAGGAGTTAAGAAAATCAAACAGGATTATATTCACGGAGCATATACTCTCGGTGCAGGCAAAGGACAGGTTTTCCGGCATGTAATTCTTCCGGCATGTATGCCTGATATTTTTACAGGCATTCGTACCGGAATCGGAGTCGCATATACAACTCTTGTAGCAGCAGAAATGGTTGCAGCAGTAACCGGAATAGGGTGGATGGTGTTAGATGGCAGCAAGTTTCTTAGAAGTGATGTTATTTTTGTAGGCATTTTCATTATGGGAATCACGGGAATAATTATTGACAGGATCATAAGACTTATCGAAAGCAAGGTAGTACCTTGGAAAGGTAAAGAATAAATATTCAATATTTAAAAAAAAGGAGAAATAATTATGAAATTACGAATATGGAAAGTATTACTTGCAGTTACTTTGATATCAGCATTAACATTTCAGTTGACAGGCTGCGGAAAATCTGAAGATTCATCAACCACTACGAAAGAAACCAGTTCAATTCAGCCTTCATCTGGTCAGCAAAAAGAAAATAAGCCCGATGCGATAAATGTTGGCTTCCAGGTAATACCTAATGGTGAACTGCTGGCTAAAGCAAAGGGCTGGTACGAAAGTGAACTAGGAGTAAAAGTAAACTTCAAACAATTTGATTCAGGAAGGGATGTAAATACAGCTTTTGCATCAAACAGCATAGATTTCGGACTTGTAGGCTCAGCTCCAACTTCGGTAGGTATTTCTAAGGGAATAGCTTATGAAGTATTCTGGATACACGATGTTATTGGAGTAGCAGAGTCTCTTGCAGTTAAAAGCAGCTCAAATATTAATTCAGTAAAAGATCTTGCAGGTAAAAAGATAGCTACGCCATTTGCTTCCACTGCTCACTACAGTCTCCTCAATGCACTTAAGCTTGAAGGTGTAAATCCAGCGGATGTTAAAATTCTCGACATGCAGCCACCGGATATTCTTGCAGCATGGCAGAGAGGTGATATAGACGGTGCTTATGTTTGGCAGCCTACTTTAGGTAAATTACTTGCAGACGGAAAAGTAATAACAGATAGCAGCAAACTTGCTGAAAAAGGTATTATTACAGCTGATTTTGGCTTGGTCAGTAAGACTTTTGCAGAAAAATATCCGGATATTGTAGTAAAGTATATAAAGTTGCAGCAAAAGGCTTATGATTTGTATCGCAGTAATCCTGATGAAGCATCAGAGGCTTTAGGAAAAGGACTTAGCATTGATAAAACTGAAGCATTAAAACAATCAAAGGAATTGGTATGGTTGTCTGAAAAGGAGCAGCTATCAGACAAATACTTTGGTTCTAGCAGTAATATTGGTGATTTGGCTAAGACCTTGAAATCAACGGCTGATTTTCTTGTAGAACAGAAATCAATAGAAACAGCTCCTGATTTGGAAGCATTTAAGAAAGCAATAAATCCAAAATTTATTGAAGAAGCGTTGAAATAAGATTAGGTACTATCAAATAATTAACTGGTTATTTGGGCATTTCAAAAATCTGAATTAATAGTATTATACAAAAAATACTTGAACAATGTACTTTTTGAAATGACCTTATTAACAGAAATTTTCGGAGGTGGAGCCGATGTCGCAGTTTAATAATGGTTTTTTTTCCGATAGCTCTGAGGAAGTTATTTCAATTGAAAACCTTTCACTTACATACAAGTCAGGTAAAAATGTTGAAGTGAATGCTTTAGAAAATATCAACCTGAGTATTTCAGAAGGAGAGTTTGTATGCTTGCTTGGGCCATCAGGCTGCGGAAAAAGCACATTGTTGAAAATAATTGCAGGCTTCATTTCACCTACCGAGGGTACTGTAAAGATGGATAAGGAAGTCATAAAAGGGCCTGATTGGCACAGAGGGGTTGTCTTTCAACAGCCTCCTCTTTATCCATGGATGACAGTTGAACAAAATGTTGCTTTCGGGCCAAAGATGAGAAAAATAAATAAGGAATTTTACAACAAGGAAGTTAAGAGATATCTGGAAAAGGTTGGATTATCAGAATTTTCCCGGCAAAGACCATATGAGCTGTCAGGTGGGATGAAACAGCGTGTTTCCATAGCACGCGTGCTGGTGAACAATCCCAGGGTACTGCTCATGGATGAACCCTTTGGAGCATTGGATGCACTGACAAGAGAACAGATGCAGAATTTAGTCAGGAATATATGGTGGGAAACAGGAAAGACTGTTCTTTTTATTACCCATGATGTTGATGAGGCACTTTCTCTAGGAACCAGAGTCCTGGTAATGTCAAAAAGGCCTGGGAAAATCATAAAGGAATTCAGAATCACATTCACCAACTCAATTACCGGTGAAAACAGTAATAAGACACGTTACACAAAAGCTTTCCAGAATATTCGTGAAGAAATATTGAATCTGATCAATACCCAAAGTACCAGTTTTTCTATTTGAGTAATTTGATTTTCTGAAGGAGGTTAAAGGATGTCTGTCATAGAAACACTTTCAGATATTTTGAAGGCAAGAGGCTCGCAAAAATAGAAAGACCTCCTAAAGCTTCAGTAGAATATGTTTCAAATGAGAGTCTACTTATAAAACACTGGAAGTTTGTTAGAAGAGCACACATGCATCAAAAGGCGTTTTCATGTGTGCTTTGATACTTTTTTGAAAAGGACGGATACTATGGAATTTATAGTCGGCAACGAAACTCAATTGGAAGACTGTGCTAAGTGCCTAAGCAATTGTGTTCTTGGGAAAGATACTTTTATGATAGAGAACACATAATTGATTTTCTTAAGCCATGAATATATATCCTTTCATTTGGAAAGGATCCAGAAGTTTTAGAACCAATGCATATCCGAAAAGGGGTATTATAGAAATGAACTTCAATAAATTGTGATTTTAATGGGAAACTCCCTTTCATAAAATTTTAGACAGCTTGTAAGAAAAATAATATGCCATATTGAGTGGGAGTGTCCACCATAACCCGGCAGTAGAAGAGCTTAGACGTTTTGCAATGCTTCTTACAGAGTAAAAACGTTTGTTATTATTTTTTTATGATGTTGAATTATTTACAGCGTAGTGCTAGATTTATTTTATGGGTTTGGTATTTCGTATTATGAAAGGTAAATAGATGAATATATTTGTAATTGGAATAAATTATAAGCTTGCAACCGTTGAGATACGTGAAAAGCTTAAGTTTAGTGAAGATGAATATGCATCAGTTTTGCAAAAACTCAATAATCTTTCTCAGGTTTCTGAGTGCTCTATTATTTCAACATGTAACAGAACGGAGGTGTATATATATTCGAAAACTTGTGAGCTTGATAGCGACTGTATTGAGAAGCTCTTGTGCCAAATAAAAGGCTTGGATATTTATAGTATGAAGAAATACTTCTACTTTTATAAGAGGACTAAAGCATTGAAGCATATATTCAATGTTGCATGCGGTATGGATTCCATGGCTCGGTTTGAGGACCAAATACTTGGTCAATTCAAGAGCGCCCATGAAATCTCATTGAAAGCCGGAACTACATCGACTGTTCTAAATACGTTATTCAGGCAGGCTGTAACAACGGCGAAAAGGATAAAAACCCTTATGGGAAGCCTTCGGGATTGTACTTCCATAGCAGATGTTGCAATTAAAACAATTGAAAAAATATTTAAGCCTTCACATAAGGACAGATGTGCTATGGTAATCGGCACCGGAAGGATAGGTGCTGCTGTTGTGGACAAGCTTATTGAAAGTGGAATAGGGAAAATTTATGTGACGAAAAGAACACATTCGAAAATGGTTTGTTTTCCAGAATGCGAAAAAAATATAGCTGTTATTGATTACAGCAGCAGATATTCATTTGTTGACGAATGTGATATTATCATTAGTTCTACTTCGAGTCCTCACTATACAATAACCAGGGACATGCTGGAAAACTCAATCAAGAATCCGGATAAAGTGAGGTTATTTATCGATCTTGCTGTTCCAAGGGATTTTGACGCAGCAATACAACAACTGGCCTTTGTAAGATATTATAATATTGATGACATGAAAACTGATGGTTATAAATGTGTTGGTGAGGACGATGTGGTCTCTGTTGTGGAAGAAATGCTTAGTGAGGGTGTGTTGGAATTTAAGAAATGGTATGAGTTCAGGTGTGTCCTCCCTGTTGTTAAAGATATGCAAAGGTTTGCGGATGGAATTGTTCAGGAAAAGACTGACTATGCCTTGGCAAAACTTAAGCTACTTACTGAAGGCGAAAAAGAGGTTGTAAAAGCATCGATTTCAAGTGCTGTTAACAGTATAATGGATAGACTTGTTTATGGTGCACGCGAATTCGACAATAGCCAGGAAAGAGAGATATATTTACGGTATTTAAGGGATATTATAGTGAACAATCAATGAATACTGCGTATGTCGGCATTATTAAATACAGGAGGTGGATGTATGGCGGTATTTCCGGTTTTTATTGAATTAAAGGATAAAAAATGTGTTGTTGTAGGTGGAGGGACTGTTGCTGAAAGGAAAATAGAAGCACTGCTTGAGTTTGTTTCAAAAATTGTTGTAATAAGCTTGTCGGTTAATGAGAAAATCCGTGACTTTGAGAGAAATGGCAGGATTGAAATTAAAGCAAAGAAATACTCAAGCGGAGATTTGGACGGTGCATTCCTTGTAATTGCGGCTACAAATAATCCTGAAGCCAATGAAGAGGTATATAATGATGCTTTGAAAAAAGGACTTTTTATAAACGTAGTGGATTGTCCGGAAAGGTGCAATTTTATTTTCCCGGCAATTGTAAAAAGAGGTGACATGGTTTTGGGGATTTCAACCTCCGGTGGATATCCTGCATTATCGAAGCACATTAGACAAAAACTGGAGAAGCTGTTCCCTGATGAATTTGAGGCTATGCTTGAAATTCTTAAGGAATTTCGTATCAAAGCCAGAAGAATGATAGTCGATAAGGAGAAACGTATAGAATTATTAACGAGAATTTTAGACGATGTTCTCGATCAGAATATTGCCACAGTAGAGGAATTTAAAGACAAAGCCAATGGCATTTTCAAGGAGTATCTTGATGAAAAAAATTATTAGAGTTGGAACAAGGGAAAGCAAGCTTGCAATGGCACAGGCCAGGATAGTAGTTGATTGTATAAAGAACAGGCATCCGGAGATTGAATTTGAGATACTGGGCTTAAGTACAAGCGGTGATAAAATGCTTGATAGAAGACTTGATACTATTGGTGGTAAAGGCTTATTTGTAAAAGAACTGGAAAACGCACTTCTTGATAATAGAATAGATATAGCAGTACATAGTATGAAGGATGTCCCTGTGTTTTTAGCTGATGGCCTGAGAATTGCTGCTGTGTCCCGAAGGGAAGACGCCAGGGATGTATTAGTCACAGCTGATGGAACACATCTTAGGGATTTGAAGCAAGGTGCTGTTGTTGGCACAAGCAGCATAAGAAGAGAGCTGCAAGTACTGGAGAAAAGACCTGACCTGAAGGTAAAAACGCTTAGGGGAAATGTACTAACAAGATTGGACAAACTTCTAAATAATGAGTATGATGCTCTTATTCTTGCAGCAGCCGGTCTGAAAAGACTTGGACTTGAGGAAAAGTGTATAGATTACTTCAGTGTTGATGAAATGATTCCGGCAGTGGGTCAGGGGATTATTGCAATAGAGGCACGAGCCGGTGAGGATATATCTTACCTGATGGATAGTGTCCATTCAAGTGAATCGGCATTACAGCTTGATGCTGAACGTGAATTTATGATAACACTCAATGGCGGGTGCAGCACACCTATTGCAGCACATGCGGTTATTCAAGGAGAAAGTATGAGAGTATATGGAATGTATGCATCTATAGAAAAGCCATATATGTATAAGGAATTTGTAGAAGGCAGCAAGTATGACGCTGTTCAGCTCGGCGAAAGGCTGGCTGCTAAAATAATAGAACAGCTCGGAAGACAATGATAGCTTGTATTCCGATACGGAGGAGAGACAATGGCTGGTAAAGTTTATATAATAGGAGCTGGACCCGGAGATCATAAGCTTATTACTTTTAAAGCTGCCGAGTGTATAGGCAAAGCAGATGTAATCGTTTATGACAGGCTTGTAAACAAAAGGGTGCTGAAGTTTGCAAAAAAAGATGCAGAGCTTGTTTATGCGGGGAAGAGTGCCGGACTCCATTCAATGTCCCAGGACGAGATTAATGATATACTTGTCAAAAAAGCAAAGGAAGGAAAGATCGTAGCTAGGGTTAAAGGCGGAGATCCTTTTTTATTTGGTCGTGGTGGTGAAGAAGCTGAATGTAGCCGTGAAAACGGGATTGAATTCGAAGTGGTTCCCGGCATCACTTCTGCTGTTGCTGTCCCGGCATATGCAGGTATTCCGGTGACCCACAGGGATTATTGCTCGTCATTACATATTATTACAGGACATGAGACGCCTGATAAAGACGGCAGCAAGCTTGATTATGAAGTGCTTGCAAAGCTTGAAGGGACTTTAGTATTCCTTATGGGGTTGAAAAATCTTAAAAAAATATCGGAAAGCCTTATTAAGTATGGGAAGGATAAAAATAACCCTGTTGCGGTAATAGAAAAAGGTACTACTACTGAACAAAAGATTGTGGAAGGTACATTAGAGACAATAGTGCAAAACTGTGAAAGTGCAGAAATATCCTCTCCTGCAGTCATAGTTATAGGTGCTGTTGCTGACCTTAAGGAGAAATTGGGTTGGTTTCCGAAGGGCAAGCTTGCAGGGAAAAAAGTTCTGGTGACACGGCCTGAGGAACAGGCGGACAGCTTTGTACAGAAAATAGAAGAACTTGGAGGAAATGCCCTGGAAGTCCCGGTTATAACTATTGATGAATATGATGATTACACTGAATTGGACAAAGCACTGGATAATATCAAGGATTATAGCTGGTTGGCTTTTACAAGCAGCAATGGAGTCAGAGTATTTTTCAAAAGATTGAAAGAAAGAAGGTTGGATATAAGGATTTTACACAATATTAAGATATGTGCAATAGGAACTTCAACTGCTTCAGAGCTATATAATCTTGGGTTGAATGTAGAGTATATACCGGATGAATACACAACCGCAGCACTTCTTGAAGGGTTGAGAAAACTCTTGAAACAAGGAGAAAAATTATTGCTCGCAAGGGCATATGTTGAAGATGATGAATTTGTAAAAGGGCTAAATGAACTCAAAATAGAATATAAAAATGTACCCGTTTATAGAGCTGTGACTAATTGGGCTGCTAAGGATGAAATGCTGCAGATATTAAAGGAAAGGGACTTAGATTTTATTACTTTTACCAGCCCGTCAACAGTAAGGAGTTTTGTAGAAATTATGGGAAATGGGAATATTGATATACTTAAAGAAGCAAAAGTTGTATGCATTGGACCTGTGACTGCAAAGGCTGCCGGCGAACATGGGTTTAAAATCGATGGTGTTGCTGATGTACATACTATTGATGGTTTGCTGGACAAGATGGTCCAAATAGTGGAGGGATAGAGATGGAAATGGCAAAAAGACATAGAATACTTAGAGCCAATGAAGGTATCAGGAGGCTTGTCAGGGAGACCAAGGTTTCTGTTGAGGATCTGGTGTATCCGATGTTTATAACTGAAGGAACAGGAATAAAGGATGAAATTCCATCCATGCCGGGTATTTACAGAATTTCGGTGGATAATTATTTAAAGGAACTGGAACAAGTGCAGGACTTGGGGTTAACAAGTGTTTTGTTGTTTGGAATTCCGGATAAAAAGGACGAAATCGGGTCTGAGGCTTACAGTGAAACAGGAGTAATTCAAAAGGCCTTGAGGGAAGGTAAAAAGAATTTTCCTGAACTTCTGCTGATTACGGATGTATGTCTTTGTGAGTACACAAGTCATGGTCACTGCGGCATTATACAAGACGGGAAAGTTAATAATAATAAATCGGTGGAAATTATAGCAAAAACAGCTCTTAGCCATGTTCAAGCCGGTGCCGATATTGTTGCTCCTTCTGATATGATGGATGGCAGAGTGGCTGCAATAAGAAGAATTTTTGAACTGAATAATTATACAGATAAGGCTATAATGGCATATAGTGCTAAGTATGCTTCTGCTTTCTATGGACCTTTCAGAGAGGCAGCGGGCTCAAAGCCTGCCTTCGGTGACAGGAAGACCTATCAGATGGACTATGGCAATATCAAGGAAGCACTAAGTGAAGTCGAACAGGATATTACCGAGGGGGCGGACATAATTATGGTAAAACCGGCTCTTGCCTATCTTGACGTTGTACGGGAGGTATATAACAGGTTTAATGTGCCGGTTGCTGCATATAACGTCAGCGGTGAATATTCAATGATAAAGGCGGCTGCCCAAAACGGCTGGATTGATGAAAAGGCTGCTGTGCTTGAATCGGTGACTTCAATCAAGCGTGCCGGAGCTAAAATAATAATAACATATTTCGCTAAGCAGCTTGCTGCCTGGCTAAAAGCTTGATGACACTTTATCAGGGTGCATGTAATAAATGTGAAGATGTTTCTTCCATATTTCTCTTCAACTAAATAATATGCACCCCTTATATCAAATTGACGATTGAGGCGGAAAGACATTATGAAAAATCAGAATTCTTTTGAGTTGTTTGAAAAAGCTAAAAATATCATACCGGGTGGTGTTAACAGCCCTGTCAGAGCTTTTAAAGCTGTAGGACTAAACCCGCCATTCATTAAAAGGGCAAAGGGTTCAAGGATTATGGATGAAGACGGTAATGAGTTTATCGACTATGTATGTTCATGGGGACCTGCGATCTTAGGACATGCTCATGAAGCCGTAATAGAGGAAATTAAAAGGGCGGCGGAAGATGGAACCAGCTATGGAGCACCTACCAGAAGAGAGCTGGAGCTGGCAGAAATAATATGTAATGCTTTGCCTTCGGTTGAGATGGTAAGGATGGTTAATTCAGGCACAGAAGCGGTTATGAGTGCTGTCAGGCTTGCCAGAGGTTTTACAGGGCGGGATATGATTCTGAAATTTGAGGGGTGCTACCATGGTCATTCCGATGGTCTACTGGTAAAAGCAGGTTCAGGTGCATTAACCTCCGGTATTCCTGATAGTGCCGGTGTGCCTTTGGATTATGCAAGAAATACAATAACCGCTCAGTACAATGATATTGACGGCATAAGAGAAGTATTTAAAACCTACGGAAGTGACCTGGCGGCAGTTATTGTAGAACCTGTTGCTGCAAATATGGGAGTTGTTGTACCTGAGATTGAGTTCCTAAAGGTGCTAAGAGAGTTATGCGATACTTATGGAACAATACTTATCTTTGATGAGGTTATTACCGGTTTCAGAATTTCATATAACGGGGCACAGGGGTATTACGGCATAGTTCCTGATCTGACAGTACTGGGCAAGATAATAGGGGGCGGTATGCCCGTTGGTGCCTATGGTGGTAAAAAGGAAATAATGAGTTTGGTTTCACCTTCAGGACCGGTATACCAGGCAGGAACATTGTCAGGCAATCCGATAGCAATGGCGGCAGGACTCAAAACATTGCAGATTTTGCGTGACAATCCCTTTTTGTATAAAGAACTTGAAAATAAAGCTGCATTGATTGAAGAGGCATTTCTAACGGCAGCGGGTAATTACAATATTCCAATAGCATTGAACAGGGTTGGTTCTATCATGAGTGTATTTTTCACGGGAGAAAAAGTAATGGGATTTAAAGCTGCAGCAGGGTCAGATGTTAACCGGTTTGCAAAATTCTTTTCTAAGATGCTTGACAGCGGAATTTACATTGCTCCTTCACAGTTTGAGGCAATATTTGTTTCATGTGCCCACAATGACGAGGATATTGGAATTACAACTGAATGTATCGATGCTGCTTTTTCAAGTTTACTATAATTATGCGAAGAAAAATGTTCTAAAAAAGTATTGACAAAGATTTCTTGAGGAATTAATATGTATAATATAATATAAAATAGATTGGTTTACTTGGGTATCTTTAGCCCTCATCTTTATTGCAAAAATTTGATGAGGGTTCTATTAGAAAATAAATCCTAGTAAACATATATGTAAGATGTTATATAGGAAGATGGGACATGAAGAATGGTATTTTGAAGAGGGCAGTTGCATTAGGAATTATTTTTGTTTTAAGCTTAGTTAGTCTTGTTGCATGATTTTCACAGAAAGGCAGCAAAAACGTGACAAAGAGGGTGGCATTTTTTCTGAATATACCTCATTCACAAGCACTTGTTGGGAAAGCCGAAGGTCAGTTTCAAAAGGCTTTTGGTGAAGCTAACAAGACGGTAAAAGGATTTAAGGTACTAAAGGAAAAAGGCTTAAATGAAATAAAATAGAATATGAAACGAATGCAAAATCAGTATCGTGATTCTATTTTTATGGACACTTATTTCAATTGTGGTAAAAAGTATTTGTGATTTATGAGCACTATATAAAAAAATGAGGTGTCAATGTTAAATGGTGGAATTTAGCAATGTATTTGAAAGTCTAAATTATGAGGCAAAAAAGATATTTAGTGTCATACAAAAAAATGGGCCTATAACAAAGTATGATATTTCTCTTATCACCAATTTGAAATTAACTACCCTCATTCGTATAATGCAGCCTTTAGTAGATTCAGGCCTTGTTGTTGAATCAAAAATCGGGGAATCTACAGGTGGGAGGAAACCTGTCTTATATGACGTAAATACTAATAGGTTTTGTATAATCGGAATAGACATTTCGAGAACATATATCCAAATCGTCATTACCAATTTAAAAATGCAAATTTTACACAAGCACAGGTTTGAAATGGAATTATCGTGTTCACCTGAGATAACATTAAGCAAAATAGAAGAAGCTGTACAAACTTTTCGAAAAAGGTTTGATTTTGACAAAAATATTTTACTTGGGGCTGGAGTTGGGACTGTTGGACCACTAGACAGGGAGAAGGGAATTGTTGTAAATCCTGTAAATTTTGAAGCACCTGGTTGGGTAAATGTGCCTTTGAAATCAATGGTTGAAGGAAAACTTAATTGTCCTGCTATTTTAGATAACGGTGCAAATGCAGCAGTTTTGGCTGAGACGTATTTTGGTGCAGGTAAAGGATTACGGAATGTTGTCTACTTTAATTGCGGAGTGGGAATTAGAACGGGGGCTATATCATCAGGTACTATTATTAGGACGCTGAATGATTCTGAAGATGTATTCGGGCATATGGTTATAGACGTTGACGGAGAGGAGTGCAGCTGTGGAAATTTCGGATGTATAGAGTGTTATGCTTCCATTCCTGCTATTACAAAACGATTTGTTTCCGAAGTTAAGAAGGGAAGAATGACCTCCGTAGCAAAACCACTTAATCAAATCAATTATATTGATATATGTAATGGAGCTAAGGACAATGATCTGTTAGCTATGGAGGTATTACAGGGTGCCGCAGTTATAATGGGAACCGGGTTAGCTAATTTTATAAACCTATTGAACCCTGGTCTTGTGATTTTAAGTGGACCATTGGTAAATCATTCTGAAATTTTTTACAATACATGCATTGATATAGCTTCTAAGAAATCCTACTTGAATAAAGAAAATACTGTTTTGTTCAGTAGGGGCGGTATTTTTGAAGAAAATGCCATTTCTGTAGGTTCGGCTGCTTTAGTGGTTGAAGGCTTTTTGGGTAACCGCAATTTAACTTAGCCATGAGAGGTAAATATAAGGGATAAATGGGGGATTAATAGAAGTTGACAATTAAAATGGAATGTTGATAATTAAATAAAAAATAAGGAATTTAGAAAGAGGGGCCTAAGCAATGTCAAAAGTCGATTATAAGGATTTGAAAAACAATTGTTTTATGAGGCAGGTAGAAAAGGATAAATTTTCACTCAGGCTGCGTATTGCAGGAGGGAATATTGAAACAAAACATTTACAAAAAGTATATGAAATAGCTGATAAATATGGAAAAGGTTATATACACCTGACTTCAAGACAATGTATAGAAATACCCAATATTAAGCTGGAAGATATCGAAAAGGTAAAGGAAGAGATGCTTGAAGCTGGCTTACGGCAGGGTGTTTGTGGAGCGAGAGTCAGGACCATCACAGCTTGTCAGGGAGCTTCTATATGCCAAAGTGGCCTGATTGATACAAAAGTTTTAGCTGAAGAGCTTGACAGGCGTTACTATGCAAGCGAAGTTCCTCACAAATTTAAGTTTGGGATAACAGGGTGTAGAAATAACTGCTTGAAGGCTGAAGAAAATGACTTTGGTGTTAAGGGTGCGATGAAGCCGACGTGGTATAAAGAAAAGTGTAATTATTGCGGACTTTGTGAGACAGTTTGCCCTTCCGGCTCCATTCAAGTTGATAAAACGAATAAGACATTAACATATAACGAAAGTCAATGCTTATTATGTGGACGATGCGTAAAAAAATGTCCTTCACAAGCTTGGGAAGGGGAATCAGGATTTGTTGTTTATTTCGGGGGGCTTTTCGGAAATCGTATTCAGATTGGACAGCAACTGCTACCAGCAATTTTTTCAACTGAAAAGCTGCATTTAGTAATAGAAAAGACAATTGAATTTTTCAGGGAACACGGCAGAAAAGGTGAAAGATTTGGAAATACACTTAACAGGGTAGGATGGGATGTTTTTAAAAAGTCTTTAGAAGAGGTATTGCACTAAGCAGAATATGCTCGATAACTGTTTGAGTTTTGTTGTGTAAAAGCGGCAGAGGAAGTGTGTTTTGTAAATACAAAAGACTAGAAAATCAGTAATGTTAAAAAGCACTGGTGGAATAACCTGAGTATTTTAAGGAGGTAGAGTCGTGAGTAAATTAAACATTGAACTTTTAAACAAAGAGTATGAAGATAAGTTTGCCGAGGAATCTGTAAAGTATATTTTAGAGGTATTGGGAAAAGAAAAAGTGATTCTTGCTTCTAGTATGTCAATTGAAGACCAGGTCCTTACTGATATTCTTTTAAGAATTAATCCGGAAGCTAGAATTTTCTTTTTAGATACAGGTCGGCACTTTCAGAAAACCTATGATCTCATGGAAGAAACTATGCAAAGGTATAAGTTTAACTATGAGGTTTATGCCCCTGATACCGGTGAGTTAGAAACGGTGCTTTCAAAATATGGTCCTAATTTCTTTTATGAAAGTATAGAACTCAGAAAAAAATGCTGTGAAATAAGAAAGGTTAATCCGCTAAAAAGAGTTTTGAGTACTGTCGATGCTTGGATATGCGGCTTGAGACGGGAGCAGTCACTAACCCGTCAGGAGATAGAAATTTTTGAATGGGATAGTAGTCATTCAATTTATAAAATAAATCCTATTGCATTTTGGACTGAAGATATGGTGTGGGAGTACATTAAAAAGTACAACGTTCCTTATAATCCTCTGTATAATGACGGTTTCTTAAGTATCGGCTGTCAGCCATGTACCAGGGCAGTAAAGCCCGGTGAGGATGTACGAAGCGGGAGATGGTGGTGGGAAGACCCGGATAAAAAGGAATGCGGACTTCATATAAGAACGGAGGGAAAAGTATGAATCATTTAGACAAATTGGAAGCTCAAAGCGTTCATATACTTAGGGAAGCATACAGGGAATTTAAAAATATATGTATGCTCTGGTCTATCGGAAAGGATAGTACAGTGCTTCTTTGGCTGGCTAGAAAGGCGTTCTTTGGGCATGTGCCTATTCCACTTGTTCATATAGATACGCATTATAAAATACCGGAAATGATAAAGTACAGGGATGATCTTGCACTCATGTGGAAATTAACAATGGTTTATGGTGAAAATAGTAAAGCATTGGCTGAGAAAAATACCTTTCCTGATGGAAAGACTGATCGTATAAGCTGCTGCCAGGCATTGAAATCTGAAGCTTTAAAAAATACCCTGTCAGGTGAGTGGGATAGGTATGTTATGGATCATAATTCAGGTAGATATGTACCTGATAAAAACAAGGAAAAGTATACGGGCGTAATAGTAGGTGTAAGAGCTGACGAAGAGGGAAGCCGTTCAAAAGAACGTTATTTCTCACCGAGAGATAAGGAAAATGACTGGGATGTCGGAGATCAACCTCCTGAGTTCTGGAATCAGTTCAAAACAGATTTTGCACCGGGGACACATATCAGGATTCACCCGCTGCTTGACTGGACGGAATTGAATATATGGGAGTATATAGAAAGAGAAAACATACCTATAACTTCATTGTATTTCGACCAGGGGGACGGTAAGCGGTATAGATCGCTAGGATGCTACCCGTGTACTTTACCGGTAGATTCAACTGCTAAAAATGTAAGTGAAATTATAGAAGAGCTTAAAAGCGGCAAATTTGCAAACATAGCTGAGAGATCTGGCCGTGCACAGGATAAGGATGATGGTGGAGGGCTTGAGACATTACGCAAGGGAGGGTATATGTAATATGGAAACCAGAGAGCAGATGAATATTGTTATAGTTGGGCATGTAGATCATGGCAAAAGTACTGTAATCGGTAGACTACTTGCAGATACCGGTTCCCTTCCTGAAGGAAAGCTGGAATTTGTGAAAGAATATTGCAGAAAGAATTCAAGACCCTTTGAATATGCTTTTCTTCTCGATGCTTTAAAGGATGAGCAAGCACAGGGTATTACCATTGATACAGCAAGATGCTTTTTTAAAACAAGAAAAAGAGATTACATTATCATTGACGCACCCGGTCATATAGAGTTTTTGAAAAACATGGTTACAGGTGCATCAAGGGCTGAGGCAGCACTTCTTGTAATAGATGCCAAGGAAGGTATAAAGGAAAATTCCAAAAGGCATGGACATATTGTTTCAATGTTGGGTATACGTCAGGTTGTTGTACTGGTAAACAAAATGGATCTGGTTGATTTTGATAAGGATGTATTTAATTCTATTACTTCAGAATTTACTGAATTCTTAAATAAGGTAAATATCAAACCAATCAACTTTATACCCATCAGTGCTTTTAATGGAGACAACATAGCAACAAGGTCAGCTAATACCTTATGGTATGATGGACCAACTGTGCTCGAGCAGCTAGACGGATTTGTCAACAAAAAGGAAAATAGGGAACTACCCTTCCGTATGCCTGTACAGGATATATACAAATTCACTGAAGAAGGTGATGACAGGAGGATTGTAGCCGGAACAGTTTTAAGCGGTTCAATCAGTTCAGGGGATGAAATTGTTTTTCTGCCATCACAAAAGAGAAGTGTTATTAAAAGCATTGAGGGCTTTAATACAGCCCCGAAGAATACTGCTTATGCTGATGAGGCAACGGGAATGACACTAACTACCCAGATATACATAAAGCCTGGGGAATTGATGGTTAAGGCAAGCGAAAAACAACCCATTGTAAGTTCTCGTTTTAAGGTAAATATCTTTTGGGTAGGGAAGGCTCCGTTGATAAAAAATAAAAACTATAAACTTAAAATCGGAACAATGAGAATAGCTGTAAAGTTGGTAGAAATATTAAGTATTATTGATGCTGCAGAGTTGAATATTGATACTTTTAAGGATCAGGTTGAACGCCACGATGTAGCAGAGTGTATTTTAGAAACGGCAAAACCCATAGCCTTTGACCCGATTTCTGAAATTGAACTGACCGGAAGGTTTGTTATAGTGGATAACTATGAAATTTCAGGTGGAGGGATTATACTTGAGGGTGTGCCGGATTCCGACAGTACACTGCTGGAACATATCAAAGACAGGGAATTCCTATGGGAAAAAGGGAGTATATCGTCTGAAAAGAGAATTGAAGCATATGGACACAAGTCAAAGTTTATAGTGATTACTTCTGGTAGCGAGGGAAATGAAAAGGTTATACAGGATATAGGAAAGGAATTGGAGTATAAACTTTTCCAGGTGAAATACAAAGCATACTATTTGGGAGTTTCAAGCCTTATTCATGGGCTTGCCTCAGATGGAGCAACAGATTATGAAGGAAGAGACGAGCATATAAGGCAGATAGGAGAGCTTGCGAGGATTTTTACAGACTCAGGACAAATTTTTATTACTTCGATATTTAACCTCGATGACTATGAAGCAGAGAAACTTAAGCTGTTGAATCAACCCAATGAGATACTGGTTGTAAACATAGGGGAATCGCCCTTCAATAGCTTCAAAGCGGATGCAAAAATTAACGCTGAAGGGGCTGCTGATGAAGTGTGTGAGTTACTAAAAAAGCAAGAGATTATTATTGATTATTATTTGTAAAGTATAACCACCTTGAACAATAATCAATTCCAATTTTGCTTTTCAAAATTATAATAAAGAAAATTATCAAGTGCCCATTATCAGGATAGGCTCATATTAAAAGGCTGGAAACCTGTAGCAGTTAGCGAAAGCGATAAGCTCCTTTTTGGATTTGTGGGGCTGGCATTTGCATAAGTGAGGTATAATATAATTTTAGCTAAATGATTGACAATGAGTGATAGTTGCATTATAATTTTACTAAATGAATAGGTTTACTTGTATTTAGTTTTCAACTGACTATGAAAATAGAGGCTGGATAATTTTATCTAGTCTCTTTTGTTTTTGCCTCTTTCGGACGAAGTGAAAGAGGCAAAAACGGAGAGATTCGATATCCTGTAGTTTTTGTTTTGTAATGAATTTATTGATTGATCGTGAAAGAACTTTTACACAATGCGGAGTAAGATTGCCTGTTATAGATAGGTTGATTTTGAATAAAACCTTTGTAGGTTACACAGGAGAATTGAATCTGGTAGAGGATATCTATTCAAAGGCTCTCTTAAGGCAAAGAGAGTATTAGCAAAAGCTATTGAAAAATAAGAAAACATGTATATAATTACAAATATAACAAAATTAATAAGGAGGCAAGATGATTATGAGTGAGGTAGTTAAATTTCTTTCAGATGCAGAGACATTTTATATTGCAACGGTTGACGGTGATAAGCCAAAGGTAAGACCATTCGGGATAGCGATAGAACATGAAAACAAGGTGTATTTTGTTACGGGTAATCAAAAGGATGTTTACAAACAGCTTAAGGCAAATCCAAACTTTGAAGTCAGTGCAACAGCAAAAGATAGAAGTTGGATTAGACTAAAAGGTAAAGCTGTATTTGAAAATAATCTTGAGGTTAAGAAAAAAGCTTTTGAAATTTTACCTGCTCTTTCATATATCTATAAAACGCCGGATAGTCCTGAATTTGAGGTGTTCTATATATCTGACGGAGAAGCTTCAATATACTCATTTACTGAGGAACCAAAAACTTTAAAGGTATAAGCATAAATGAGGTTTTAATTTTCATGTGACGCAAAGTCCTAAAAAATAACAGGTCAATTGCCATTTTAAAAAATTTGATTTTAAGGGCTTTGTGACTTAAATATTGTATAGGTTATTTTTTGAAATGGAATATAGGAGGAATAATAGAATGGGGTTTGTAGAAGTAAACATAGATGAGTTTGAATTGAAGCCATTTGAGTTTTGGGAAAAAAATTGGGCATTGGTTACTGCCGGTACAAAAGATAATGTTAATACGATGACTGTTGGGTGGGGAAGTGTAGGAGTGTTGTGGCAGAAAAAGGTGGTTAGCATCTATATACGTCCTCAAAGGTATACAAAAGAATTTGTAGATAAAAATGATAAATTTTCAATTACTTCTTTTGGAGAAGAAAGAAGGAATGAACTTGCGTATTTAGGGAAAGTCTCCGGGAAGCAAGAAGATAAAATTAGTAAAGCGGGGTTAACAGTTGCATTTGACGATGGAGTACCCTATATTAGCGAAGGAAACATAATTTTAATATGCAAAAAGTTATATGAGACCGAAATCAATCCTGTGCTTTTTACAGATAAAAGCATCGATAATTTTTATCCTGAAAAAGACTATCATACTCAGTACATAGCAGAAGTTGAAAAAATTCTGATCAGGGAATAAAGGTGTTTTACGACAGCCCTTTAGGCATTATGAAAAAATAACTCTCGCTACAATTTTGCTATAACACGCCTGCTTTGCATGGGTGTCCTTCAAAAAAGCGTAAGTTATTTTTCATTTATGCCTTAATGCGTAAAAATTATAATGGTTTACTTTTTACACCGGTCAAATCCTTTATTACCTCGCCAGCTATAATAAGACCTACAACTGATGGGACAAAGGCATTACTGCCAGGTACCTGCCTTCTTTGAGTACATTTGCGGGCTGTTCCCGGTGGGCAGATGCAGCTTGTATGGCAGCTTATAGACATATCATCTATAGGGGTCATTGCTGGCTCTTTTGAGTAAACAACTTTGAGGCTATTTACATTGCGGCTGCGGAGTTCTTTTCTCATGGCCTTTGCAAGGGGACAAATAGAGGTCTCATATATATCTGCCACTTCAAAAGCTGTCGGGTCAAGTTTGTTTCCGGCACCCATTGAACTTATAATAGGCACGTTAACCTCTTTTGCCTTCATAATCATTTCTATTTTGCCAGTGACTGTATCAATTGCATCTACCACATAATCATACTGGGAAAAGTCAAACTGTCCGGATGTATCCGGCATATAAAAAGTTTTATAGGTGTTGACATTTATATCAGGGTTGATGTCTAGAAGTCTTTCCTTTGCAACATCGACTTTGTATTGGCCTACAGTCTTTCTTGTAGCATAAATTTGACGGTTGATATTGGTCAGACAGACTTTATCGTCATCAATCAAGTCGAGTGCTCCGATTCCGCTTCGTGCAAGTGCTTCAACTGTATATCCGCCGACACCGCCAATTCCAAAGACTGCTATACGTGAATTCGAAAGCTTTTCCATTGCTTCCTTGCCAAATAATAATTCTGTTCTTGAAAACTGATTTAACATAAAAAACATCCTTTAATTTTGTGATTTTTGACACTATTAAATATATAGAAATACTTTTGAATAGTCAACGGGTTAGTTCTAATTATTTTATTGACAGATGGAGCAATAAATAATATAATGAATAGCAACAAAACATATAAGAATACTTGGCTAAAGTATTTTATATAAGTTGACTAGAAATCTAGAGGCTTGAACATTTTTTGTTCAAGCCTTTAATATTGCGGTTTTATTTTGAGGGGTGATGGGTTTGGAAGAGAATTTTGAAACAGGAAAGGTATATACTCTTAAAAACATTCTGTTAAAATCTTCAGGAGTATTTATATTCCTTGTTCTGTGGGAGATAAGCCCAAGAATCGGTTGGGCAGATAAGCAATTTGTTCCGCCCTTTTCAACAGTTATTAATGAGCTTATAAAGCTTTCCGCAAGCGGAGCACTTACAATGCATATAATGGTAAGCCTTTGGAGAGTTTTGGCAGGACTTATTGTTGCTGCTTTAATTGCAATACCTTTAGGCTTTATTCTCTCAAAAAGCTATCCTTTGCTCATTGAAATGTTAAACCCAATGCTCAGGTTTCTTTCTCAGGCAAACCCTTTTACACTAGGTCCCATATTCATTTTATTCTTTGGAGTTGGAGAGTTGGTGAAAATTTCAATGATAGCCTGGGCTTGCATATGGCCAATTCTTTTTAATCTCATAACCGGAATCAAAGTTGTGGATCCTTTATTAGAGAAGTCGGCTAAATCACTGAATATTTCGCCTTTTCAAAAATTCATAAAAGTATTGCTACCTTCTGTAGGTCCTTGGATATTTACCGGACTTTCCACAGGAGTTGAAATTTCGTTTTTTATGGTGGTTGCAGCTGAAATGATAGGGACCAGTGCCGGATTAGGATGGCTTGTACATAATGCGGGAATGAATAACAAGATTGTCTGGATATACTCTGCAGCGGTTCTGATAATTGCGTTGGGAGTGCTTATAAAATGGTTTTTGGGATATACATACGATAGACTTTTTTTCTGGAAAACAGCTGTTGATTTTTACTCGGAAGGTAGAGTGCACAAAAGATTTGATAAATCGGAAGTTGTATTCATAATTTTCATGCTGGTTGTAATTCTTGGGTTTGGTGCCCAGCAGGTAAAAAAAGCAGATTATCAATCCAAAAATATGGAATCACACGATCATTTGGAGCTTTATAAGGGGTCAGGTGATTTTCAGTGATACAAGGAGACTATATGAGCAGAAAGTTAAATAATGTCTATAAAATAATTGTCGTATTAGTGTTCTTTGGAATATGGGAATTTATAAGCCGGACAGAAATATTGAATCCTGTATTGGTTCCTGCATTTACGGATGTGGTTAAAAATATATGGGATATGTTTTTGGCCGGTAATTTTACAAAGCATCTCGTCATAAGTTTAAAAAGAGCCGGGATTGGATTTGCTTTAGCCGTTGTTACAGGCATTCCTTTAGGACTTTTGCTGGGTGGTTGGTTTAAAACTGTACAGAAGTCATTAGAATGGCTAATGATAATATTCTCACAGGTAAATCCCTTTGTAATGTTCCATATAATCATTTTAGTTCTTGGTATCGGTGAAAAGCCAAAAGTTATTATTATAATGTGGGCTTGCCTATGGCCTATTATTACAAATACAATTTCAGGTATTCAGAATGTCAATGATACGATTTTAAAAGCGGCAAGAGGTTTTGGACTAGGTAGAGTCGCCATATTTATAAAGGTTGTTTTTCCTGCATCGTTGCCGTCCATTTTTACCGGGCTTCGTTTAAGTGCGGGGTATTCTGTATTTATGCTAGTAGCAGCAGAAATGATGGGTGCAAGTTCAGGCCTTGGCTGGCTTATTAAAAGCAGTGAGGAAACCTATCAAATCTTAAATATTTATGGAGGAGCACTGGTGATTGCTTTGCTAGGGGTCTTGATAGATGGGCTTATGCAGCTTTTGGAAAAAAGATTTACAGGTAGAATAAAGGCGGATTATTTAAACAGTGAAATATGAGGTGGAAGATATGTTTTTTTATAAAAGGAAGCTTATGTTTCTGATTCTGACAACTTTCGTAATGCTTTTACTTTGGGGATGCAGCCGTGAACAGAGCAATACTGTGGTGAAAATAGCATATCAGGGGGAGATTCAAGAGGCTCCTTTATTAATAGCTCATGAAAAGGAGTTTTTTAAAAAGGAGGGTGTTGATGTAGAACTTGTTAAGCTGGATTTTGAAGGCATAAAAGCTGGAATTGCAAGTGGTATGATTCAAGGTGCAACATTTGATTACAGAGTATTTGAGGCAGTTGATAGAGGAGAGAATATAAAGCTTGTTGCAGGGCTTCACAGCGGATGTACACAGATAATTGTAAACGAGAGTTCAGGTATAAACTCTATAATTGATTTAAAGGATAAGACCATTGGGGTTACAAAGCTTGGAAATGGCTCAATGGTGGTAACTGCTGATTTGTTAAAAGCCCAAAAAATTGATCAAAGTATAAAATGGGTAGCTGATGATGAGGAAAACTTAAAAAAGCTTATACAAAAGCATGAGGTTGACGCCATAAGCATATTTGAACATCCTGATCCTTCAAAAAGGACATTAAATTCCGGAGAGAAGATACTGTACAGCAGTTCGAATAAGGACAATAAAGGTAAATCCTATAAACATTTTTATGAAAGCTTTATAGGCTTTGATGGGGATTTCATAGATAAAAACCGAAAAGCTGCATTCAATACTTCGATAGCATGGCTAAAGGCAGCTCAATGGGTGGATGACAACCAGAATGAAGCATACAATACTTTGATTGATAAAGGTTATGTGGATAGTGATTTTGAATCAATTAAAAATGAAGCAGCATTTTTTATGTGGATGCCGGGAGTAAAATATGCAAAGGCTCATATTGAGATTTATGCTAATGGTCAAAAAAGTCAAAAGCTTCTTAAATCAGGTTTCTCAGAGAAGGAATTTCTAAAGAAGATATTTGAACCACTGATTCCGGAGTTGAACGGTAGATAATTTTTATGACTGAATAAAATATTTCATGATTTAATGAAATAAATATATAAATCCTATTGACAAAGTAAGGTTTGTCGTTTAAAATGTATATAACAAAGTAAAACTATAGGTTAAATAATATTAGAAAATTCAAAATTTAAGGGATAAAAATTGTCCGACTAGTATTCTAGAGGTATCTATCAGCAGTATGTTGATTGAGCCTCTTTTTTAATACCCAAGAAATGCATTTCTTTCTGACATCAAAAATGTCAACCTTAAGGCTAAGCATTAATACTATAGAATTCGTTATTTTGCGAGAATATTGTTTGGAAGGAGAATTAAAATGGGAGATAGTCAAAAAAAGATTAAGCCGTTTATTTTGGGGGCGATAGGGCTTTTTGTAATAGGAGGGATAGCCTATGGAGCATATAAAGGCAGAACTCAGGATTCAACACCGTCACAGGTAAAACCAGGAGCAGGAGTACAGGTCGCTTCTAATAGTGAAGACGACGAAAATTTGATAGAGGTTAGGACTTGGACCAGAAAGGATTGTTCTTTAGCACCATGGTTAATAACTGATAAGTTGGGATACTTTAAAGAGGAAGGAATAAAGCTTGTTTTTACAGGCGAAATTCAGGCAAATCAGCAGATACCTTCCATAATAAATGGTGACAATGACGTATCATCTGCACACCCAAATACTATACTGGTTGCCAACAATGGGGGGGCGGATCTGTTGGGGGTTGTAAGGGGAGGAATAGATCCGGGGCCTGAGGCTGATGGAAAATTCTTACATATGTGGTGGTATATAAACCCTGAAAAATATCCCGATGTAAAAACTATAGAGGACCTAAAAGATATTCCGGGAAAACTGAAATTCTCAACAATAACAACAAATATTTGTACAGATTTTTTGACAAACACTTTATTTGACAAGTATGGTATACCAACTGACAAAATAGAATGGGTTACAATGCCTGATATACAAGCGATACAGGCATTGAAACAGGGTCTGACAGATGTTGGTTCGGTGCATCCGCCTTTTTATAAAGGCATGGACGATGCCGGTATGAGAAAGATATCTGATACAAGAGAAACAGGATTGGGAGCGTCGGCAGGTGTGGGTTATTATTACTTTACAAGAGAGTTTGTAGAAAAAAATCCGGACACTGTAGTGCGTTTTATAAGAGCTATCAAAAAAGGGCAAAGGTGGTGCAATGCACACCCGGAAGAAACTGCACAATGGACATCTGAGGCCATTGGTGTGCCGGTAACAGGAAATCATTATTATGCTGAGGATGCAACAATAATTGAGAGCGAAATTGAGCCCTGGCTTGAGCAGCTTGAAAAGAATAAGGTTATACCTGCAGGAAAATTCAAGCCGGGAGATATAATAACCCATGATTTTGAGAAATATGCCAATTAGTTTTGGTGGATAAATGCAATAGACTAACAAATTGACTAGAAATTAGTAATATTAAAAAGCACTAGACTTGGATTAAATAATTATGTTGACCAGTAAATGGAGACAAAATTTTTCAAGCTTGATGGAAAGTTTTGTCTCCATTAAATTTTATCAAGGATTGAGGTTATGAGAATGAGACAGATAGCTATTTATGGAAAAGGTGGAATTGGAAAATCCACTACAACACAGAATTTAACAGTAGGATTGGGAGAAAAAGGCAAAAAGGTAATGATAGTTGGATGCGATCCGAAAGCAGATTCAACAAGGCTCATTTTGGGGGGATTGGCTCAAAGAAGTGTTTTGGACACCATAAGAGAAGAAGGGGAGGAAGTTGATCTTGAAAACATATTAAAGACGGGTGTGTTTGGAATAAGGTGTGTTGAATCCGGTGGACCTGAGCCTGGTGTTGGATGTGCCGGAAGGGGGATTATTACTTCCATAAATATGTTGGAGGAACTGGGAGCATATACGGAAGATCTGGATTATGTTTTCTATGATGTATTGGGTGATGTTGTTTGTGGTGGTTTTGCAATGCCGATAAGGGAAGGCAAAGCCCAGGAGATTTATATAGTTGCCAGTGGTGAAATGATGGCATTGTATGCGGCAAATAACATCTGCAAAGGCATTCAGAAATATGCTACTTCCGGGGGAACAAGACTGGGAGGCATAATATGCAACAGTAGGAAGGTAGACGGAGAGAAAGAACTTTTGGAGGCCTTTGCAAAAGAGCTGGGAAGCCAGTTGATATACTTTGTTCCAAGGGACAACGTAGTTCAAAGAGCTGAAATTAACAAAAAAACTGTTATAGATTTCGATCCCTCGCATATTCAGGCAGATGCTTATAGAGGCTTGGCAACTGCGGTTGATGAAAATGGAATGTTTGTTATTCCAAAACCAATGAAACAGGAAAGGCTGGAAGAAATTCTTATGGAGCATGGAATACTGGATATATAAGGTAAATGATTGATGGATGTTAAAAGGAGGAAAATAAGATGGCTATTAATTTAAGGCGTTCGGAAGCGGTTATTAGGGAAAAAAGATTGAAGTCAGTAGTCGGGTATCAGGGAACTGTAAAAGATCTGGCCAATAAAGCACAATCAGGCTGCTTGAAAAATGCCCAGAGAGGCTTCAGCCAGGCTATAAATTGCAGTTCTGGTTGTGCACAGGGGCATTTGTCCACAATACTTGATGCGGCAATAGTTAATCATGCACCTATTGGTTGTGCTGCCGATGTTGCAGGTGCGAACAGTGGCTTCAAATGGGGACAGAATATAAGGAATTGGGAAAAAAGAAATGTAAAGATTATAAACACAAACATGACAGAGGGTGCAACAGTATTTGGAGGAGGTAAGCTTCTTCGGGAAGGTATACGTGAGGCATACAGGAGATTTAGTCCTAAAGCTATTTTTGTTACCACCTCATGTGCCTCCGGAATAATTGGTGATGACGTGGAAAGTATTTTAAGAGAAGAGGAAGAAGATTTGGGAATCCCTGTTGTACCGGTATTTTGTGAGGGATTCAGGTCACAAATCTGGGCAACTGGTTTTGATGCGGCATTTCATGCACTACTTACTCGAATTGTTAAACCACCGGAGAAAAAACGCCCTGAATTGGTAAATGTAATTAATTTTACAGCCAGTGCAAGGGAATATGTTAAGGAAATTTTTGGGGAGCTTGGTCTTGTACCTCAGTTTGGCATTCCCTATAGTACCATTGATCAAATATCGAGAATGTCGGAGGCAGGTGCAACAATCAGCATTTGTGGAACTTTAGGGGGATACTTTGGTAATGGATTGGAGCAAAAATTCGGAGTACCATATGTAACAGCTCTTCAGCCACATGGAATTTCCGGTATTGATAATTGGCTGAGGAATCTTGGAAAGGTTTTGGGAAAAGAAAAAGAAGTAGAGGAGTATTTAGCTGAGCAGAAGATAATAACCCAGCCTGAGCTTGATGAAATAAAATCAAAGCTTAAGGGAAAGAGAGTTGTTGTTGGTATGGGACCAAGCTTTTCCCATAATTATATCAGGCTTTTAGAGGATTTCGGCATGGAAGTTGTATGGGGATTGGCCTGGCATTTCGACTCCAAGCATGACCATGGCGGTTTGCCTCATTGTACAATGGAGCTTACCAAAAAAGAAAGAGATATACCGATAAGTGTCAGTGACCAGCAAAACCATGAGGTACTGAATTTGCTTAACAAAATAAGACCTGATATTTACATTGGAAGACACCCTGGATTATCTGTCTGGGCTACAAAAATGGGGATTCCAACCATAATGATAAGTGATGAATACAGTGCATTCGGATATAAGGGAACTATAGATTTCGGATACCGGATTATTGATGCACTGACCAATAACAGTCTTGCCCGTAATCTTTCCAAAAGGATAAAGCTTCCATATACCGATTGGTGGTTTGAGCAGCAGCCTTTTGAGTTTTTAGAGGATGAGGAGTTGAAGAAAAATGCCGCAAGTAGTTGAGCAAATAAGACATGTGTGCACATTGGGAGCATTCGAGTCCGTACTGGCAATAAAAAGAGCAGTGCCAATAATGCATGCAGGACCTGGCTGCGGAGCAAAGCTTTGGACTACTTTGGGAATGCAAAACGGCTGCCAGGGTTCAGGATATGTCGGGGGGCATGCCATACCATGCACAAATGCTTCAGAGCAGGAGGTTGTCTTTGGTGGAACCGATCGTTTGCGTGAGGTTATAAGCAATACCTTTAATGTTATTGACGGAGACTTGTTTGTGGTAATGACGGGATGTACATCAGATATTGTAGGAGATGATGTGGGTGAAGTGACAAGGAAATTTAAAAAGCAGGGAAAGCCCATTGTCTATGTTGAAACCGGTGGGTTTAAGGGCAGCAATCTCCAGGGACATGAACTGCTTATAGATGCCATAATTGATCAATATTTAGAGCCGACAAAAGAGGTTGAAACAGGGCTTGTAAATATATGGTCTGTTGTTCCTTATCAAAACACCTTCTGGTCTGGCGATATTGAGCAGTTAAAAGCACTTGTTTCATCCGTTGGGCTAAAGCCGAATGTAATATTCGGCCCTGATGGTGGGGTAGATGCCTTGAATAAGGTGCCAAGGGCTCAATTTAATTTACTTGTATCTCCATGGGTAGGGCTTAAAAATGTAAAAAGCCTTAAAGAAAAGTTTGATACTCCTTATTTGCACTATCCGGCTTTGCCGATAGGTCCTACTGAGACAACAAAGTTTTTAAGGACTGTTGCAGAGTTCGCAGGGATATCATCAGCAGTGGTTGAAGAAGTAATCCAAAAGCAGGAGGAAAGATATTATTATTATCTTGAAAGGGCAGCAGATAATATATTGGAAACAAGGCTTTTGCCAAGAAGATTTGTAACAATTGCAGACAGTCTTTATGCCTTGGGCATTTCCAGATTTTTAACAAATGATTTGGGACTGATTCCTGAAAAACAGTTTATAACCGACAGTACTCCAATAGAGTATCAAAACCTTGTATCAGCGGAATTTGAAAATTTTACTGATAATATTGTTGCAGAAACTGTATTTTCAAACGATGGTGGTTTTGTTGAAGATGAGCTTAGAAAGATTAAATTCAGGAGCAGACCGTTGATTTTAGGAAGTGCCTGGGACAGGGTTGTAGCAAAAGAACTTAAGGCATACCAGTTGTCAGTTGCCACACCTATGAGCGATCATATGGTGTTAAGCAAGTCATATGTTGGGTATGATGGAGGTTTGCACCTGACAGAAGATGTTTATTCCGTGGTGCTGGATGATTTTCAATAAATTTTTTAGCACAAAGACTTGCTAAGTATGTTTATTATACAGTAAGCTATGAGTATAGTTAAATTGTAGAGAGGAGATTGCCATGAGTTTTATTAATCTAGCTGAAGAAAGGTATTCTTTACGGTCAATTAGCAGCAAACCTGTTGAAAAAGAAAAGCTTGACCTGGCGCTAAAAGCAGGTCAACTTTCACCAACTGCATGCAATAACCAGCCTCAGCGAATACTTGTTATTGAAAATGAGGAAGCTTTAGAAAAATTAAAAAAGTGTACGGCATATCATTTTAATGCACCGATAGCTTTGCTTGTATGCTATGATAAAAATGACAGTTGGAAACGGAAATTTGATGGGGATGACAGCGGAGTTGTGGATGCAAGTATAGTAACTACTCATATGATGTTTCAAGCTGCTGAGCTTGGGCTTGGAACTACATGGGTAGGATATTTTGATCCGGCTTTAATTGTTAAAGAATTCGGTTTGCCTGAGAATGTTGTACCGGTAGCTCTGCTTCCAATGGGATATCCGTCAGAAGATGCAAAACCAAACCCGGCACATTACCAAAGAAAACCTATTGATGAAAATGTATTCTATAATAAGTTTTAATGAATTGAGGTAGTATGCTACGAAATAATTAAGTTTTAATTAATGCAAGCTATATGAAAAGGCCAATTAAGCAGAGCAAATTGATGCTCTGCTTAAAAAATATGAATTGAATGCAAATTTAAAACACTAATCGTAGATATTGACAAAGTACACATTAAATTTTATAATTATATTAAACCAATATGATAACATGGGATTAATTACAGTAAGTATAAACACAGAAAAAATTGTATAGGCTGACTATAAGATAGAGGCCGGTTTGGATTACTCATTATTTAAAGTAATCTTAACCAGGCCTTATTTTATTTGAATTGGAGGGGAACAAAATGATTACTATCAAGTCACCGGAACGGTATATCAATCAGGCAGACATTCTTAAGTCTTCGGGAGAGAATATCAAAAAACTGGGTAAACGTGCATTGGTTATAGGCGGGAAAACTGCACTTTCAGTTGTACAAAGTGACCTGTTTCCAAGTCTTGATTTAGAAGGCTTATCCTATGAAGTTAGAGAGTTTAAAGGATTTGTTACTAAGGCTGCTATAAAAAAATTTCAAGCAGATGCAGATGAGATTGGAGCAGACTTGATTATTGGAATAGGAGGCGGCAAGGTTCTTGACTTATCAAAAGCCGTTGGAAATGAAAAACGTATTCCGGTTGTTGCAGTTCCTACCATTCCGTCAACCTGTGCTGCATGGTCTGCACTATCAAATATTTATGGGGAGGACGGAAAATTTGAAAGTGGGCTAATATTGGACGCTTCTCCCAAGCTTGTCCTGGCAGATACCAAAATTCTAGCTGCTGCTCCTTATAGATACTTGATTTCCGGAATTGGTGACACTTTAGCCAAATGGTATGAAGCTGTGCCTTACTTTCGTGAGGAAGAGAATGACATATCGTTGAAATTAGGACTGTCAACTGCAAAACTGGCACTAAAAATATTGAATGAACATTCCCTGGAAGTTATTAAGAAAATTCAAGATGGGAAAATATCAAGCTGGTTCAGTGAGATAGTTGATGCAATAATTCTTCTTGCGGGCTGTGTGGGAGGAGTAAACGGAGGAAGCCAACGGGCTGCCATTGGGCATGCTTTTTATAATGCTCTGTCTGCTTACCCTGAAACAAATGAAAGTTTGCATGGTGAAAAGGTAAGCTTTGGGCTGATTGTACAGTTTGTATTGGAAAGAAAAACAAAAAATGAAATCATTGAAAATATTCGCTTTTTCAATTCATTAGGTTTGCCTGTAACATTAAATCAACTGGGATTGAGTGATAATGATCCTATAAAGATATCCAAAATCGCAAGTGAAATAAATACTTCCGATGAAGCTCAAAGCAAGCTCAATTTTAAATTTGATCAAAATGCTATTGAGAAGGCAATTATTACTGCTGATGCATTCGGGGAGGAAGTTATCCGATATTATTGATTGGAGGGTATGGCAGGTCTGCAAATATTGTAGTTGAAAATAGGGAAGAACAGCTGCATACTTAGGGCTTGAAGACCTTGAAAAAATAACCTCTGCAGCAGCTACAACAATAGTATGCCATGTGCATGGAGAACTCTTGCTCAAGAGTTAGGACTTGTTATGAATAGAGCATATGCAGGTTATAGAGGCAGCATTACTTTGGTGGAGGATTTGTTCAAGCCGAGATAGAGGAACAGGATCGGTTGATCTTTTCTATATTTTTTACTAAAGGGATTGACAAATAGATTAGTTAATGGTAAATTATCATAAAAGGAACTTTCAAAACATATATGAATACTAGGAATTATTGATTGACTGAAAAATCAGAGATCAAGCAAGTATTTAACGGTTTATGCCGCAAATACCAGCTTGATTTTTTTTATATATGAAAATAGACAGCTGGTTTTTTTGTGTTGTTTTTATGAAAGGGGAATGTAAAGTGAAAAAGAGGGTTATTTTTGGAGCAATTGTTACCATACTCGGTTTTCTGTTGGCTGTGGGACCGTGGTACATATTCAAGGTATGCGGAAGCACGATGAAATGTTTCTGGTCTGGAAGGGCTGAGTTGGGAATCGGGATATTGGTTATTATACTTGGCATCCTGAATATGGCTGTATCATCAATACAAGTAAGATTGGGCTTGAATTTGGCCCTGATATTTGTCGGAATACAGTCAGCTTTGATTCCGACCTGGCTGATTGGAGTTTGCAGTATGCCGAAGATGAGCTGTCATGCGGTCGCATCTCCGTCAATTCTGGCAATAAGTATTCTGGTCACATTGCTGGCCCTTGTGAACGTGTTTTACCTCTCGAGTTTGGGAAAGAAAAGGAGGGACAATTATGAAACCTCGGAAACTGGGAATAACAGCAATTTCAATACAGAATTTGAAAAGCAGAAGCTTTAGGTCAATTTGTCTTTGCTGCCTTGTAGCGGTTCTCTCCTTCACCGTCTTTTCAGGACTCATTCTTACATACAGTCTTAAAAATGGCTTGAAGAGCATAGAACAGCGATTAGGAGCAGATCTGATGATAGTACCGGATGGAAATAAGACGGATATAGAAGGTGCTTTGCTGCGAGGCGAACCCGGTGCATTTTACTTTGAAAAGAAGACAGAAGACATTATATCCGGTGTTGAAGGCGTTTCAAAAATTTCATCACAGTTTTTTATATCATCCCTTTCCACAGGCTGCTGTTCCTTTCCAATTCAATTGATTGGATATGATCCGAAAACTGATTTTGTAATAGCACCGTGGATTTCCAGACAGCTAAAGGGCAAGTTAGAGGATGGGCAGTTGGTGGTGGGAAGCCAGATTGATGCAGCAGCAGGAGGAGCACTAAAGTTTTTTGGCCATAAGTATCGGGTTGTTACCAAGATTGAAGAGACAGGAATGGGTTTTGATACTTCTGTTTTTATGAATTATGCCACAGCTAGGCAGATTCTTGACAGTGCAAGGCAGATAGGAGTCAGATTTAAATTTGAGGGCAGTGACCTTATCTCTGCAGTTATGATAAAGACTGACAGAGGCGTTGAACCCGCTGATTTAGGTGATAAAATCCTTGACAGGTTGGAATTGGAGGGGATTAAAGCAGATGTAGTTATACCGCAAAATATAACGAGTTCTGCGGCGGAAAGCATAAGGAAATTTATAATATATATCAGGATTTTTTCCGTTACTCTGTGGTTATTGGCCTTAATTTTATTGACTGTGGTTTTTACATTTTCCATTCATGAAAGGAAAAAGGAAATCGCTGTATTGAGAATTCTAGGAGCAACAAGAAAAAAGCTTCTGCAGCTTATTTTCGGCGAAGCTGCCATGATCAGTGCCGGGGGAGCAATTTCAGGAGTCCTTCTTGCAGGTGTTGTGATATTTCTCTATAACACATATATCGGAATGAAACTGGGAATGCCGTATATGCTGCCACAGCCGGAAATAATTGCCTTAATAGCGGCTGCAAGCCTTCTGCTTACTTTTGGAATAGGACCTGTTGCTTCTTCATATTCGGCATACACGATAGGTAGAAATGAAATACATGTTACCATGAGAGAGGGGGAATAGGGAATGCTGCTCGAGGTGAATGGTTTAACCAAAGTATATAAAAGGGGCTCAACTTTCTTTAAGGCAATTGACCAAGTCAACTTCTCCATGGATCGTAAGGAATTTGTTAGTATTGTCGGTAGGTCGGGAAGCGGGAAAAGCACTTTGTTGAATATGATTGCGGGTCTTATAAAGCCTTCGGAAGGGAGTGTTTTATTAGAGGGGAAGGAGACGCTCAATTGCAATGATACTGAAGGCTCTTACCTTCGAAATGCAAAGATAGGCTTTATTCCACAGGGGCAAAGTATCCTGTCCAATTTCAATGTGATAGATAATGTGAGGCTGCCGTTTTTTCTAAGTAAAAGAACCGGCGATCCAACAGAAAGAGCGTTTTCATTGTTAGAGAGGGTTGGCATTTCACATCTTGCATGCAGTTATCCTTCCCAGCTTTCGGGTGGCGAAATGAAAAGAGTGGATATTGCAAGAGCACTTATAAATTCCCCGGATCTTCTGATCGCTGACGAGCCGACCGGGAATCTGGATTTGCAGACCACACGAGAGACTATGCAGTTGTTTGACTCCTTATCTGAAGAAGGTGCTTCGATTTTACTGGTGACACATGAACCGGAGGTTTCTGCTTACTGTAAAAGGACGCTTATTATGAAAGACGGAAAATTATATGAAGAAAAATAACAGACTAGAAAATATATAACTTATACATATATTTTGAAATTAAAATTTTATTAAAAAGGAGTGCGTTTAACATGAAAAGGAAAATGATAAAAAATGCTCTAAGAGCAGCTATGATTACCGTGTCGTTAATAATTGCATTGACGGCCTGCGGTACGAAAAATGGCTTGGGAGAAAAGGTTTCTTCCGATGCAGGTAATGATGTATATAAATACGGTAAGATTGACATTCCCGGCAAAGATGGAGCTCTTTGCGGAGCACCAATTTATATTGCATACGAAAAAGGCTTCTTTAAGGAGGAAGGCTTTGATGTAAACTTGATTTCAGCCGATGCTGAAACGAGAAAAATCGGACTGAACAATGGAAATATTCCCATTGTGAACGGCGACTTCCAGTTTTTTCCTTCCATTGAGGAGGGTGTAAAGGTAAAGGTCGTAGATGGTCTGCATAACGGATGCATTAAGTTCATTGTAGGGAAGGATTCTCCCATTAATGGTGTTAACGATTTAAAAGGTAAGAAGATTGCAATCGACGAAGTTGGCGGAACACCGCATCAGGTAGCGAGTGTGTGGCTTGAAAAAGCGGGTATTTCAGCAAAGCAGGAGGATAAGGAAGTTACTTTTGTTCCCTATACCGACGGAAATCTGGAAATTGAGGCGGTAAAGAATGGTGATGTTGATGTTGCAGCTTTATGGGATCCCCTTGGATCTGTTGCAGAAAAAAGCGGAGAATTTAAGGTGATTTTTGACCTTTCAACAGAACCGACCTTTGCCGGTAAGTACTGCTGCTTCCTATACGCTTCCGAGAAGGTACTAAAGGATGATCCTGAAAAGGTTACGGCAATTCTTAAGGCATACAACAAGGCACAGGCGTGGATTGCAGCAAATCCTGAGGAAGCAGTCAATATCATATCTGATAAAAAGTATTCCGCCATTGAGGATAAAGAACTTGCAGTGAAACTTATCAAGAGTTACGAGTATCCTTCTGCTGAGCAGCAGGCTGCCGGTAACCATGTGAAAGATGATGTGCTCTATTTCGTGAAGGAACTGAAAAGTATAGGATATCTAAAGACAGATGATGCTTCTGCATTTGCTGATCAAATTTACTATGACGTTAAATCAGAAGTGAGCTCTGGAAAATAGAAGTATACTAGGAGGGGTATTTGGTGGACATTAAATTATCAACGGCTACCGGGAATATGCTGTCAAAGGAGAAAGAGAGGCAGCACCTGGCTAAAAACATTGTATCGGATAAAAAATTCTTATTGCGTGCTCTTTTTTCCATTACCGGATTGATTGCTGCGATATTTGTAAATCATTTTTTTCCGCAAATAGCTGATGTTAAAATCAAAACATATAATGTAAATTTACTTGGCCTTTTTCCTGTAAAATTGAATATTACTAAGGCATACAGCATAGTCCTTATTACAATTATTCTGATCTATGCAGGAATTGGAATCTATTCCTGGTTTGATAACGATCGACGCAAAAAATACATAAATCGTGCTCCCTTCAGGTTTGCGTGCGGCATTGCACTTTCGGTGTGGGATATACTCGGTACAAAAACCCTCCTACTTCCACAGCCTTTTTTCCCGGGACCTTCCAGAATACTGGAAGCCCCCCTGATGGAAGGCGGCTATATATTCGAAAACATTCTTTACTCGTTGCGCCTTTTTACTGCCGGTTTTGTTTCAGGGGTTGTACTTGGCATCGTTACTGGTGTTTTGATTGGGTGGTTCCCAAAGGTATATTACTGGGTATCTCCGGTTTTAAGAATTACCGGAGTAATTCCGGCAGTAGCGTGGATGCCTTTTGCACTGACACTATTTCCTACTCCGTTTTTAGCTGCAGTATTTTTGATTGTGATATGTGCGTGGTTTCCGGTTGCATTTTTAACAGCACAGGGTATTTCAGGCACGCAGAAGGTGTATTATGAGGTTGCCAAAACCTTGGGAGCACGGACACCGTACCTTGTTTTCAGGGTAGCAATTCCGAATGCCCTCCCCCAAATTTTTACTGGTATCTCAACGGCAAATGCATTTGCGTTTACCACGCTGGTCATTTCCGAAATGATGGGTCAACCTGGTGGTCTTGGTTACTATATCAATGCCTCTAGGGTTTGGTCAGCTTATTACAAGGTGTTTGCCGCTATAATTATTATGGCCATCCTATTTTCTCTTATCATGCTCGCAATAGGTGCCATACAGAACTGGATGTTAAGATGGCAAAGGGGGATTGTAAAATGAGTGAACCTGCTTTGATTGAAATCAGGAATGTGTTTCGGAACTATATTGATACTTATGATAATAAAGTAGAAGCACTAAGCGATGTAAGTCTTTCGGTACGCAAAGGAGAATTTGTAAGCATTATTGGTTCGTCAGGTTGTGGGAAAACAACACTTCTTCGGTTATTGGCGGGATTGGACGTACCAAACTTCGGGAGCCTTACCATAGACGGACATGAGATCAAAAATCCTGATCCGGAACGTGGATATGTGTTTCAACAGGGGAGCCTGTTCCCGTGGCTTACGGTGGAGAAAAACATTGCGGCCGGACTAAAGGCCAGAGGGGTTTACAAAAAACAGAAGGCGGATGTGGCAAAGTATATCGACCTGATTGGACTTAATGGCTTTGAAAAGTCATACCCGCATCAAATCTCCGGGGGTATGGCTCAGCGTGTGGCTATTGCACGCGCACTTATAAACCGGCCAACTGCACTGCTTTTAGACGAACCCATGGGCGCTCTTGATTCATTTACCAGGGCTGATTTACAGGATAAACTTCTTGAGCTTTGGAAAAGGGATAGGACAACAATGGTTCTGGTTACTCATGATGTGGATGAAGCTATTTATTTAAGTGACCGTATAGTTATTATGACTCCGCGCCCCGGTAAAATCAGTGAAATTCTTGAGGTCAAACTACCAAGACCAAGAGACAGGGCAGATGCAGAATTTAATATGCTCCGAAGTAAAATTCTTGAAAAACTGCATCTTGCAAGCACAAAGCAAGTTCCGGAATACCAGATATAGATATGGAATTTCTGAAATATTTACTCAACGCAGATATTTTTTATTTATCTGTATCAAGGCCTTATAATAGGAGGTACTGCTCTTATAACAGTACCTCCATTAGGGTTGTTTATATGTAAGTTGGTAGGAGTATCAAAAGATTTTGAAATTTGTTCAGAGAAAAGCCCTGCCTGCTTCCATGAATATTTCTGCTTAGGTTATGACTAAAAAAGAGAAGATAGAGTATTGGAAGACGGAGAGATAATTGGAGGGTGGTAATGTTTAACAAAATATTGTATTTAGTTGCATCTTTATTGCTGATTTTGTCTTTTATAAAAGATAAAAATAAAACCAAAACGGCTTTGGAAAAAGCATGGAAGGCTTTTGAAAATATACTTCCGCAGTTTCTTTCTATTTTGATAATTATTGGTATAATGCTTTCAATAATTACACCTGAGACAATATCCAGGCTTATAGGTGAAAAGTCAGGCTGGACAGGGATGTTGATTGCTGGTGCTATTGGATCTATTACTTTAATTCCTGCGTTTATAGCATTCCCATTAGCGGCAGCTCTCATAAAAAGCGGAGCTGGAACCATGCAAATAGCTGTGCTTATTTCTACACTAATGATGGTTGGAATTGTGACAATGCCTGTAGAGATAAAGTACTTTGGAAGAAAAGCAACAATTTTAAGAAATAGTATGGCTTTTATATTTTCATTTATTGCAGCTATAGTGATAGGGTGGGTTTTATGATGATGAACATATTAAAAAGATATAGGATGTTTTTGTTTTTGCTAATAGTAAATGCTTTGATAATTGTATTTATACCAGATGTAGGATTAAAAACAATAAATATTACATGGAATAATACTTTGGAAATGCTATCGCTTATTCCCCCGATATTTATAATGCTGGGGCTTCTAGACGTGTGGGTACAAAGGGAAACATTGGTTAGATTTATGGGCGAGAAATCTGGAATTGTCGGAATTGTAATTGCATTTTTAATGGGATCAGCAGCAGCGGGACCATTGTATGGTGCTTTTCCAGTAGCTGGTGTGTTGCTTAAAAAAGGTGCCAAATTATCAAATATACTTATTTTTATTGGAGCCTGGTCAACAACAAAAATACCTTTGCTATTATTTGAAGCTTCATCAGTGGGCTGGAAGTTTATGTTAACAAGGTTTCTAATTGATATTCCAGGTATTATAATAATTGCATTTGTGATTGAAAAGCTTATGAATAAGGATGAAAAAGCTTTGATTTATGAAAATGCATTATCACTTTAGGAATTGTTAAAAGCAAGAAGCCTACACTTAATTTATTCCATGTCAATTGGAAAGAATGAATTTATTTTACTTCTTTTCTAATTTTTAATTTCACACCCAAACTGTCTGCGATTTTTTTACAATCCTCAATTACGTCCGTTGGAAGGCAGTCAACGACAGACAACTGAACCTCAGGAACATATTTTTTTGCTTTTTGAGTAAAATTAAGCATTGAGGAAAAGGCTTTTTTGCCAAAAATGCTGTGACAAATACTATCATATTCATCTTCATTCCTTGCATTCAGGCTGATGGAAAGACTGTCAATCAAGGATTTGAACTTAGGTGTTACATCATAATTGTGAATTAAGTTTGCTTGTCCATTGGTATTTATCCTTACTTTAAGACTTGTCTTAGCCTTTATTTCCTTTGCCACATTAAGCACTTCATTTAGTCTTTCTAAGGGTTCACCAAAGCCGCAAAAAACGAGTTCAGTGTAAAGACTCAAATCTCTTTTAAAGATATCCCCAATTATTTCCTCAAGGGATGGCTCCTTTTCCAGCCACAAACTGTGCGAGAAGGCATTTTCTACATTCCTTACGCAAAAATCACATGAATTTGAACATTTATTGGTTAAATTCACATAAAGGTTATTTCCAATTTCATAGGTAATTATCATAGTACTGCACTTCCTTTAAATTAGTTCTTCTTAAATGTTATCAGCTCAATAAAACCTCCTATACTCCAAACTTGTAGCCTATGCCATGGACAGTTGATATATACTTTGGAGACTTAGGATCATCTTCTATTTTTCTTCGGAGGTTTTTAATATGAGAATCAACAGTTCTGTCAAATATCTCATGATTACCTCCTAGGACAATAGTCACAAGCTCTTCCCTTGTGAAAATTTTTGAGGGATATTTTATTAATGTTATAAGTATATCATATTCGATAGGTGTAAGATCAATTACTTTTCCCTTCTTTCTGACCTCATAATTTAGGTCGTTTACGGTGAGATCACCATCATTGAACGATAAAATTCTAGATAAAGGAACAGGATCATCATCAGTTCTGCGTATATTTGCTTTTATTCTTGCAACCAATTGCCTTGGACTGAAGGGCTTGGTAACATAGTCATCTGCACCAATTTCAAACCCATTTATCATGTCGTTTTCGCAGGTTTTAGCTGTAAGCATTATGATAGGAACTCTTGACTTTGTTCTTACTATATTACATACTTGTTCACCGGATATATCCGGAAGCATTAGGTCAAGAATTATAAGTGATGGTCCTATTTTATCAAATAAATTAATAGCATCTTTACCGTTATGAGCAGTGTAAACTATAAATTCTTCGTTTTCAAGGTATGATTTGATTACATCAGTTATATTTACCTCGTCATCAACAACAAGTATTTGCTTTTTTGTTTTGTACATAAAACCTCCATAGACTACTAAACCTATCGTAATTATATGATATTACTGAAAGTGAGCTGTGTCAATAAATTTTTTCCAAAATTCCGAGTATTCATATTGACTTTGTATAATTATAATGGTATATTATAAAAAACAAAACAAATCCTAGAGGAAAACTTAGAATAAATATAAATATTCCAAAAATACTAAATAGTAGTTGTAATTTTTGCTTACCAGAAAACTGGAGGTCATATTCAAGATAGAATGTGATCTTTTTTATTTCACCTCTTTCGAACTAAGTGAAAGTGGGAAAAGCGAAGAGGGCTCGATGCTCTGGTGCTTTTATTTAGCTCTTTTAGGTGTAATAAAAAATAAAAAGCAATCTGGTTAAATGCTGCAGAACTTTAAAAAATATTATAATAATTTAATTGAATGGAGGATTATTTATGTCAGAAAAAATAGGTGGAATCAATAATAAGGCTATTTCAGAAGTGGAACTTAAGAGACTTATTGAGCTTTTGAACAGCATAAGTTATGGGTCAGTAACGCTGATAATTCAAGAAGGAAAGATTGTTCAGATGGAAAAGAATGAAAAACTCAGGTTGAAATGATTTTAATGATTTTGTGAAAAGGAGATGAATTTACGTGAGAAAGAAATTCAATGAATTTAACAAAAAAATGCTTGGGTTTTACGGGTTTGCTGCATTTTTTATCATTTGGCAGTTTGCACCAGTATTTAACCTCATTGACACCCAATTTATAGCTACACCCACAATGATAATAGTCGCAGCTGCAAAAATACCTATCGATCTACTAATACATATTTCTACCAGTGTTCAAAGGGTGGTGCTGGGATATATTGCGGCAATACTGACAGCAGTGCCGTTGGGGTTTCTTTTAGGAGGATGGTTTCCACGAATCAATAAATTCTTTAGTCCATTATTTCAGCTTCTTGGTCAAATAAATGCGTTCTCCCTTTTTCCACTGTTTATACTTTTTTTTGGAACCAAAGAACTGTCTAAATTTTTTATAATCTACTGGTCTTGTATATGGCCAATCCTGTTTATGACAACACTGGGGGTGAAAAATGTTGATCCTTTGCTTATAAAAAGCGCCAAATCTATAGGTGCCAGCAATTTAGTGATTTTTAAAGACGTAATTCTCCCGGGTGCTGCCAAGCCAATTTTTTCTGGGTTAAGTGTTGGAGCTTCAAGAGCCTTTTTGATGATTATAGCAGCTGAGATGTTAGGTTCAAGTGCTGGTTTGGGCTGGTTTATAAACAATTCCAACCATAATAATATTATACCTAGAGTTTATGTAGGTGTGCTTATTATAGCAATATTGAGTTATGCGTTTAATTATCTTATAAAGTACATTGAAGCAAATGTGATAACCTGGAAGGAAGATGTAAATGTTTAAGACTAATTGTTAGGAGGAAAATTATGGCTGCTAAGAATAAAAGTATTTTGGAAGGGATAAAAGATGTTTTTTTTAACAGTCTTTCTGTTATATTGTTCTTTGTTGTTTGGGAGGTGGGTCCGAGACTTGGTTTATTGAAAAGTACCCTCGTGTCACCGCCATCAGAAATTTTAGTGTGTTTTATAAAACTTATCACTGATGAGAAGCTGTTTTCGCATATAGAAGTAAGTCTCTTCAGATCGGTTATTGGATTCATTATTGCAATAATAATAGGCATACCGTTGGGATTTCTTCTAGGAGGTTGGTTTAAGACCTTTGAGAAACTTGTTGAGCCATTGTTGAAGTTTTTAGGTCAGTTTAATCCTTTTTCACTATTTCCAATTTTTATACTGATATTAGGAATAGGAGAGGTCTCAAAAATAGCCATGATTTTTTGGGTATGTCTATGGCCTGTGGTTTTTAACACAACCACAGGTGTTAAAGAACTTGACCCTCTGTTGATCAAATCAGGAAGAGCAATGGGGCTGGGAAAGTTCAAACTACTGACTAAGATTGTTTTGCCTGGAGCAACTCCATATATATTCAATGGTTTTAAATTGGCATCAAGCACTGCATTTTTTATGCTGATTGCAGCTGAAATGATGGGTGCAAGCAAGGGATTGGGATGGCTTGTATGGAATGCACAGGTAAATTTTCAGATTCCAAAGCTATATGCAGGAACTGTTTTGATATCGGTATTAGGGCTGATAATTAATTGGCTGTTTAAAATATGGGAAAAACGAATACTGGTATGGAAGGAACATGCAATTAATTAGTAACTCAAATCATTTTACAGTCACCTTATATTGAAAGGAGCGGTTTTATGGCTAAAGTTGCAGTTGCAACGACAGATGGTGCTACAATAAATGAGCACTTTGGAAGGGCGTCAGAATTTAGTGTTTACGAAGTAAATGCTGACGGTAGTTACACACAAGTTAGAAAAATAGTAGTAAAAGAGAAACGGGGAGAAGACTCACATGAGTCGTTGGAAGATACTGCGAAGCTTCTTGAGGGAGTTGAGACTGTTTTGGCTGTGCAGATTGGACCAAAGGCAATAAAAGCACTTCAAGAAAAGGGAATATTAGGTTTTGGGATAGGAGGTTCTATTGACAAGGCATTGAAGTCCTACGCAAAACGAAGCGGTTTAGTAAAGAATATTGCGTCCATTTCTGGAAATGGGTGTTCTTCATCTTCAGGGTGCGATTGTAGCGGTGGAGGTTGTAAGTAGTTTTAATTGAGCAAGTAATATTTAGTAGGAAACCAGTTGACAAAATGTTAGCTGATTAAATTGATTTTGATAGATAACAAGGCATTTAGGAGGGAGCATAAATGAGTAAATTTGTAGAAAGACCCAGATATCTATGTGCACTTGGTGGTGCTATTGCAACACTAAAAGCACTGCCAAGAACTATTGCAGTACTTCACTCGGCTACCGGCTGCGGCGGCAATATTGCAAATGCAATAAACAATGGGGCAGGATATCTTGGAAGCGGTTATTGTTCAGGGCAAGCATTACCTAGTTCAAATGTTACTGAAAAGGATATAGTTTTTGGTGGAGAAGAGCGTTTGACTGAGCAAATTGAAAATACAATAAAGCTTGTAGATGGTGATTTATACTTTGTTCTTACAGGCTGTATGGTTGAAATGATAGGTGATGACATAAATAATGTACTCAAAAAGTTCCAGGACAGAAAAATAAAAGTCATTGGAGCTGAAACAGGGGGATTTAGGGGAAATTCTTACAAGGGCTATGAAACGGTTTTAGAAACTCTTTTCAGAGATTTTGTTGAACCCAAAGATGAAACAAATCCAAAGCTTGTAAACCTCTTTGGAGTGGTACCGATTCAGGATGTATTTTGGAAGGGAAACCTTACAGCATTAAAAGCTCTCCTGAATAAATTGGGGTATGAAGTAAACACGTTTTTTGGAGAGGGAGAAACGCTGGATAATTTAAGGAATTCTGCCTCTGCTGCACTAAACATAGTAGTATCGGAAACATTTGGTGTGGAAGCTGCAAAGGTTTTTGAAGAAGTACATAAAGTACCGTATATTAAAGTTCCATTTCCAATAGGGGACAGGGGAACGGAAAATTTCTTAAGGACTGTCGGTAATGCCCTTGGGGAGGAAAAAGCTTTTGTTGATAGAGTGATTAAGGAAGAACAGACTCGTTACTACAGCTATTTTGAGAGAATAGCGGATGTGTATCATGACCTTGATTTACAACGTTATGCTGTTGTTGTTGGTGATTCAAATTATACTCAGGCACTTACCAAGTTTTTAGCAGATGATTTAGGATGGCTTCCGGAACTGGTTGTAATAACTGACTTTTTGACGGACGAACAGAAGGAAACAGTGTCGAAAGGCTTCAGCGGATACGAGTCGGGGTTAACTCCAAGGGTGGTATTTGATACTGACGCATCAAGTGTTGGGGGGTATATAAGTGAGCATTGGGGCCAGAACACCGGAGAGAAATATTTTGAAGGCTTTAATCCGGGTTTTATTGTAGGAAGTGCTTTTGAAAGAGATGTAGCAGAGAGCTTTGGAGTACCGCAGCTGACAGTAACTTATCCAATTACAAACAGAATAGTTATGGATAGGGCATATGCGGGATATTCAGGAGGATTAAGGCTTACAGAGGATTTGATTGGAACATTGGTTGGAAGTCGATAAATTTTAGTTTGGAGGGAGAAAGACTATGGATTATATTAAGGAGAAAGCACCACCCATTCGTGAAGACCGCCTTGCTGCATGTCAGGCTTATGGGGGATCTTGTTGTGATTTAAACAGCAAATCAAAAAAAGGATGCCTTTATGGCTCAAAAAGAACATTTTCACAAAGCCAGGGGTGCCAGTTAAACTTAAGCCTTGCAATTTTAAACACAATAAGAGATTCGGTTATTATTGTGCACAGTCCGATTGGCTGCGGCGGTGGGCTTGTAGCCAATGCCGGCGTATCTAAGAACTTTCAGAAGTTAAGGGATTCAAATGCTTTCGGACTTCGCTGGATAAATACAAATCTCGATGAAAATGATGTTGTAAACGGTGGGGAACAAAAGCTAAAGGAAGCAGTGCTATATGCTGACAAGGAATACCGTCCCAGTGCAATAATTGTTATGAATAGTTGTGTGCCTGCACTGATAGGTGATGATATTGACAGCCTGTTGGAAGAACTTCAAAATCAGGTTGCAGCAAAAATAGTGCCTATTCACTGTGAGGGCTTTAAAACCAAAATAATGGCTACAGCTTATGACGCAGTTTATCACGGTATACTGAGAAATCTGGTAGATCAAAATGGTAATAGTCAAAATGAAGAAATTATTACCGATGAATTTGAGGAATTAAAGAAGAAATATCGTATAAGCCGCACTGTAAACTTGCTGAATGTTTCTTCAATGAGCCGTGTGGATGAAGTTGAACTGGTAAGATTACTTAAGGCGTTAGACTTAAATGTGAGAATTCTTCCGTGCTATGCACATCCTGATGATTTTGAAGACTCCTATGAGGCTGCCTTAAACGTAAGTATTTGTGCCACTCACGATGATTATTTTGTAGAACATTTAAAATCCAGGTACAATATACCTTTTATATTGAGGACCATACCTATTGGAATTTCCAATACTAATAAGTGGCTTCTTGATATAGCAAGGTTCTTCGATTTGGAAGATCAAGCTAGAAAGCTTATAGAAAATGAAACAAGAGAATTGGAAAAGGTTTTAGGACCATATCGTGAAGAACTTAAAGGAAAAACAGCATTTGTTGCAGGCGGAGAAATAAGGATAATTACCACTGCTGAGTTATTGCACAGCCTTGGGTTGGAAATATTGGGGCTCAGAGGATATCACTTTGATGTCTATGGTGAAAATCTACTGGAAGAATACTTAAATGAAGTTCCGGAAAGTGATAAGACTATAATAAATATTGGAACGGGCCAGCCTTTCGAACAGGCAAATCTTTTGGCAAAGCTTAAGCCTGATGTATATGTCGGTCATCCGGGCGGCAATGGGTGGGCTGCAAAACAAGGGGTTCCGGTATTCCCTCTCTTTGGTCAGCAATATGATTACATGGGGTATTTAGGAGTTTTCGAAGTTGCCAGAAGACTTGCAAGGACTCTAAGGAATACAAGCTATAGTAGAAATGTTTCCAGACATGCAAAGCTTCCATACCACAGTGATTGGTATTCACAAGATCCATTTTCATATATAGATGAGAATATTCCGGAGGACATTGCGCTGTAAAGGAATAAATGAAACAAATAAAGGAGGTTGATTCCATGCCTAATGCAGTGCAGAAATTTGAGAGAGTATCAAAAGATACGAAGAAAATCGAAATAAAGGGTATAAGTCGTGTGTTTAACATTAGAAGAAATAATAGCCAGGAAAAGAGTGAATTTACAGCAATAAAGGATGTAAATCTGACTATCGATAAAGGAGAATTTATTTCAATAGTTGGACCTAGCGGATGTGGTAAATCGACTTTGCTTGACATAATAGCAGGTCTTGCCAAACCCAATGAAGGCGAAATATATATTGACAATAAATTAATTACTGGGCCCGCTTTAGACAGGGGAATCGTTCTTCAAGGATATGCCTTGTTCCCTTGGAGAACTGTAAGGCATAATGTTGAATTTGGCCTTGAAATAAAAGGAGTTCCGAAATCAATGAGAAAGGATATAAGCCAGAAATTTATCGAATTGGTTGGGTTAAAAGGCTTCGAGGACAGATTCCCCTATGAACTTTCAGGTGGTATGAAGCAAAGAGTGGCTATCGCAAGAGCCCTGGCATATGATCCGGAGGTATTACTTATGGATGAGCCTTTTGCAGCTGTGGATGCTCAGACAAGAGAGACTTTGCAGGATGAGTTGCTTAGGATATGGGAGGAAACCCACAAGACAATAATTTTTGTAACGCATAGTATTGAGGAAGCGGTATTACTGTCCGACAGGGTTGCTGTCATGTCGGCAAATCCCGGAGCTGTCAGGGAAATAGTTAATATCAACCTTCCAAGACCAAGGCGTGCAGGAGATGTAAGGACTTCAGCCGACTTTGCATGGACAACACACAAGGTATGGGAGCTCCTTCATTATGGTGAGATTGAAGAGAGAAAGGTAACAGCGTCAAATGTAAATTTGGCCGAAGCGATTTCTTCTTCAGCGGCTTTATAAGTGTAAAAGTATTTAAAATAATAAATCTGGGGGAATACATATGTGTAAGTGCTGTAACACAAAACATACAGATGATTTGGAAAAAGTAAAATCTTATATCAAAAACACTAAATTTGCAACTTTAGGCTATGTGTCAACAACAGGAGTGCCGACATTAAGGGCTATGGGGTCTTTTAACATTGATGAACTAGACCTGTATTTTTCATCTACTAAAGCTGCTGCAAAAGTATCCAATATAGCTGTTAACCCTACAGTGAGCTTTTTATTTCAGCATGAAGGACAGGAATTGGCTACTTTTAAGAATGTTACGTATGTTGGAAAAGCTAAAGAAATAAAGTGTGAAACCGAATATGATAAGGCTGTTAAAATTTTAAGCGAGAAAAGCCCAAGATTTAAGGAGCGGGCTGAAAAAGGTCAGTTAGGGGATACTGCTTTATTTAAGGTGGTTCCGGAAAGTATCAATTATCTTGATTATACAAATGGTATAGGGCCTGATTCTGTCAGAGAAATTAAATTGTAAAGAAAAACCAACAAAACATATTTGTAATATAATTTGGAAAATGTATAAGGGGGTTTGCTTATGGCTTATTTAAATAGGAAATCAAACAATAAAAAAGACATTCAACTTGAGACAATAATTTTAAAGCTCGCAGAAGGAATCCAAAATGGAACTTTGACAGTTATTAAGCAGGACAGTGTAGTGATCCAGATTAATACATCTGAAAAAATTATATTGAACGGCGAATATCTGGCTGTAGGTTAAATATAACTGTGTATTATAGATGAACAACTTTAGAATTAAAATTCTGAATGAAGTTGTTCATCTAACTTAGATAACGTTTAAGTACTAAAAAAATGTAACTTTAGTGTGTGTTATCTATACATTCAAAAGGTATGACGATTATTATTCATATAATTTATACCTATTAAATTGCTTGACATAGTAGGAATTATGGTGTAAAATAAATAAAAACGATAGGAATAATAGGAATGGTAGTTGACCAGAGAACTGGAGGCTAACTTTTTAAGTATCTTTTTTTAGATTCTTAAGGTTGGCCTTTTTGTTTTTACCTCTTTCGAACGAAGTGAAAGAGGCAAAAACGGAGGGACTCGATGCCCTAAAGTTTTTAATTTTTTTGAAAGGAGTACAGGTTTATGAGTACAAAAGCTAGCAGCCTTACTGATGATGATATCAAGAACTTGTTGAAGGAATACTATTATAGCTTCAAAGCTGATAAAAAACATATAAGTCTTTGTTTGCCGGTTTGTCCTGAATGTAATATGCATTGCAGCTACTGTAAAAAAAACTTTGACAAGCGAAAGGACTTGATTTTGAAACCATCTGAAGCATTAGAAGTTCTGGTTAGAGCTTTAAAGCTTTATACTGACATAACTTCTGTTGACATAATTGGTCCTGGAGATACATTGGCAACACATCATGCGTTTGAGACTTTTGAACTCATAAATGAAAAATATCCTTACTTGGATAAACATTTAACTACAAATGGACTTATGTTGAAAGAAAACGCAGAGAGAATTGCACGTATTGGCATAAAAACTGTGACAGTAAATGTAAATGCAGTAAACCCGGATATATTACAAAGCATTTGCAGCAAAATAATTTATAATGGGTTCCCGATTACCGACAAGGAAGCTGCACGCTGGCTGTTGCTTGCTCAGGCTGCAGGAATCAAAAGGCTGAATGATTTGGGGGTAAACATTAATATTAGTACAGTATTAATTCCGGGGATAAATAATGATCATATTGGAGAGGTAGCAAAGGTAACATCAAAACTTGGTGCATCAACTATAAGTATTATTCCAATATTTAATTCAGACAGCAATATAAAAATAAATAAAAAGATTATTAGTGATATTGAGAATGCTAAGAGGCAAGCAGGCAAGTATTTGAGAATAGCGTGATATCTATAAGTCATAAAGAAGCTATAAAGCTTTGATAATAAATAATAATCAAATAATTACTAATTATGGATAGGAGAAACAATATGGCTAAAAAACTAAAACAAATTGCAATTTATGGAAAAGGCGGAATAGGTAAATCGACAACAACCTCAAATATAAGTGCGGCCTTATCTACGGCAGGGTATAAGGTTATGCAGTTTGGTTGCGACCCTAAAAGTGATTCAACTAATACACTAAGAGGAGGAAAGTACATACCGACAGTGTTGGATACTTTGAGAGAAAAAAGTGTTGTCAAAGCTCACGAGGTAATATTCCAGGGCTTCAACGGAATATATTGCGTAGAAGCAGGAGGGCCAGCTCCTGGTGTTGGTTGTGCAGGACGTGGAATTATAACAGCTGTCCAATTATTTAAACAACAAAAGATATTTGAAGAACTTGACCTTGATTATGTAATATATGATGTATTGGGTGATGTTGTTTGCGGTGGATTTGCTGTACCTATTCGTGAAGGAATCGCAGAACATGTATTTACTGTGTCTTCTGCAGATTTTATGGCTATATATGCTGCAAACAATCTCTTTAAGGGAATTCAAAAGTATTCAAATTCGGGCGGGGCACTTTTAGGTGGTGTTATTGCAAACTCAATAAATGCACCGTATGCAAAGGAGATCATTGACGACTTTGTAAAGCAGACTAATACGCAGGTGGTTGAATATGTACCGAGATCAGTAACTGTTACTCAAAGTGAGCTTCAGGGAAAGACGACAATTGAAGCAGCTCCCGATTCAAAGCAGGCTGATGTCTACAGAAGTCTTGCTAAAAAAATTGCTGAGCATGATAATTCAAAGATTCCAACACCACTGGAGATATCAGATCTTAGGGAGTGGGCAAAAAAATGGGGTGATTATTTATTGGCATTAGAGACAGGAGAAGTTAGAAGTGAAGCCGTCGGAATTTAATAAACTGAAACATCATTCATACAGGTATCCGAATATGGATACCTTTTAGTTTTAGAATGAATTTAAAAATAAGTCAGACCAGAAATCTGGAGGCCTGATTTTCAATCCGAATGTGGAATGTTATAATTGGCCTTTTTATTACAAAGGACGGGATTTTATGACTATAAAAATAATATGCTGTGAGGTGATGAAAGAAGAGCTTCTTTCTGTAAAGCCGGAAATAGAGACGGAATTGGAGTTTATATCAATGGGTCTTCATTTGCATCCTGAAAAACTAAAAGTAGAATTACAAAATGTAATAAACAGGTCAAAGGGATATACAAAGATTATTTTGGGTTTTGGACTTTGCGGTGGAGCAGTCAGAGGCTTGCAGGCCTCTGAGTGTGAATTGATAATTCCTAAGGTTCATGATTGTATACCATTACTTTTAGGATCAAAGGAAGAGATGGAGTTCCAAAAAAGAAGGGAAAGCGGTACGTTTTATTTATCATGTGGGTGGATGCTGTCAGAAAAAAACATAATATCCGATTATCAACGCATTACAAAAAAGTTTGGAGAGAAAAAAGCATCAAAAGTGCTTTCGAGGATGTTTGACAGCTATAAAAGAATACTTTTTATACATACTGGCAGCAGTGGTGAAAGTAAACCATTAGGAAGTGCGAGAGAAATAGGCCGGCTTCTTGGGCTTAGGTTTGATGAAACCAAAGGAAGCAAGGACTATATTTATAAACTTGTAAATGGTCCCTGGGATGAGGAGAACTTTATAAGTATAAAGCCTCAAGAGACTATCAATGAGGAATTGTTTGGAATCAGCTGTATTACAATGTATTAGTGCTCCGTAACAGAGTTTTATTTTTAGAGCGTGCTTTGTACAGACTGAGGATGTGCATTTTCAACATTATGAAAGATTAGAAATTGGTAACGTTAATAAGCACTTGTAAAGAATGCATTTTAATATATTAATAAAGTAGGAGGGGTTATTATGACAGCTTTAAAAGAGGAGTTATTTGGAAAATTATCTGATGCTATAGTTGATATGGAGGAAGATGAGGTTGTAGCACTTTCAAATAAGGTTGTTGATGAAGGTATCGATGCCTATGAAGCTATTGATAAAGGCTTATCACACGGAATGGAAAGGGCAGGAAAGCTTTTTGATGAGGAAGAATACTTCATACCTGAGCTTTTAATGTGCTCGGATGCAATGTATGCAGGACTAGATGTGTTAAAGCCTCACATTAAAATTGATGATAAAGAAGAGAAGAAGAAGGTTGTAATAGGAGTTATAGAAGGGGATACCCACGATATAGGAAAGAATTTGGTAAAAATAATGCTGGAGACATCAGGGTTTGAAGTATATGATCTGGGTAGGGACATTCCGCCGAAGCTGTTCATAGAAAAGGCAAAAGAGGTTAAAGCTGATATTATTGCTTTATCTACATTAATGACTACTACGATGGATGGAATGGCCAATGTTATAAATTCTTTAAAGGAAGAAAACATAAGGAACAACTTTAAAGTAATTATTGGTGGTGGACCTATTTCGCAAAGTTTCGCAGATAAGATCGGGGCAGATGGGTATTCGGTAAATGCAGCCGAAGCAGTTAGGCTTGTAAATAGGCTTGTGACTGTAAATGTATAAAAATTAAAGAGCTTTTTTAAGGAGGAAAAATAAATGAGTAATGTATTGGTAAAGCTAGAAGTTACTTCTTTGGAAAGAGTAGCTTTAGCATTGCAATTCAAGAAGGCAGACAGAGTACCCGCAGCTCCACTGTTTTGTGGTGCTTCACATAGAGTATTGGGAATAACCTATGACAAATGGTCTACAGACTCTGAACTGGCGGTAAAAAGCTTGCTTGCCTCGCAAAAGCTTATTGGGTTTGATGCATTTGTCACTTTGGTGGATTTATCTGTAGAGGCTGCAGATTTTGGACAGGAAGTTATCTTTCCTAAAAACAGTACAGCTTACCCTAATTTTAATAATCAATATATAAAAACTGCTGATGAATACGATAAAATTAAAAAGATAAATCCCAGAGAAACTAAGAGAATGAAATCAGTTATAGATATTTGTAGTGGGCTTGCAAAGGCTAAAGGAAATGAAGTGGCAATTCTGGGGTTCCTTTATGGTCCTTTAGGCGTCTTGTCACAAATAAGAGGACACAAGGAATTATTTAAAGACCTTATACGCCATCCGAAGGAAGTATTGCAGGCTATAGAAATAATTACAGAGGTTCTTATAGAGTATGCTGTAGCTCAGATTGAAGCTGGTGCTCATTCTGTTTGCATAGATCCGCTTTACTCATCACCGACGGTGCTTAGCAAAAGTGGTAATGGAGTGTACTTTGAGGAAGTAATAAAGTGGATAAACCCTGTAGCAATATCAGTGGCCCATCCTGCATATGGCTGCAAATCTTGGGAAGAGCATGAGCAAAAGTGGGGTAAAAAGATAGTTACAATTGGATATTCCCATCCTTCCAATACTGGATTGATATGGAGTGAAGATGAGATAATTGAAGATTGCAGAAAGCAGATTGAGTTATTTAAGAATAATGATTCAGGTTTCATCCTCTCTACAGGTTGCGAGTTTCCGCCCAATGGAAATTTGATAAGTGCAGCTGCAATGGTAAAAGCTGCAAAAATTTATGGAGCATATAATGTTTAGGAATGCACAGTTAGGGGTATTTGTGTTTTTTGTCATACATACGAATAGTTTGACGGCTGGATAAAAATTATATACGCATTTATGATATTTAAGATCAGAGGATTTGTTCTTCTGGTCTTATTATTTTATCTCGTTCCAACGAAGTGTTCATAATTTGTTCACAATTTCTCCATGAATTCTGCATATTTAGCTATTGACAAGTGGAGTGTAAAAGAATATAATTTAAAACATAGTAAATATATAGGATAACTTATGAATTCGGTTGACTAGTGAACTGGAGACCAGACTTTACATGGAAAGAGTAAAGTCTGGTCTTTTTAATATTAAAAATAGGGGGTATAGAAATGGGACTAAAATGTGTAAGTTTTAGAAGGACAGCTATTTCAATAATCGCTTTTAGTTTAGGAGGGCTAATCATTATTGGTGCCGGAAACTATAGGAAAACTCTGATAGATGAAGCACCTAGCTTTAGTGCAAGCTTTGAAAAGGGAAATGAGACCTTTAAGGAGTTTGTATATGATATCAATAACCAGGGCATTCCGAAAAGGCTGGTTCAGCCGGGAAAGATATCAGTGTCCACGGGACATGGCGGCGGGATAGTAAATAAGACTGATAAAGCAATATTAGTTAATGTTAGAACAGAGGGGCTAGCGGGGAAATCAGAGCTTGAGTCGACTAATCCGGCTTTTGATAAAAAGAGTAAGAAATTTGTAAAGCCAATAAAACCAGGAGAAGCTCTAAGTCTTGAAGTGGATTTGGAAATTCCAAGAAGTCTATTGAGCAAAAATCGTATTGTAAGCCAGGGAAGTGTCATTTTTGAAAATGCCAATGACGGTACAATACTTGGTACTTTACCGGTTAAGATCATCAATTCGGCTATTAGGGATTAGTCGGAGCAATTAAATACAAAAAGGCGGGTTGGGAATATGAAAAATGTGAAAAAAACATTACTAAAAAGAGGAATATGGTATCTTATAGGTTTTGGTCTCTTATATGCTCCTTTTGGGCTGCTTCAGATATTTTTGACCAATGCATTAAAATTGACTGGAAGATCAGACATACACGGTTCATGTTTTCGGATGGCAGTAGCTAATCTTGTTAAGGGTAAAGGACTTAGTCTTGTAACGACTTCAGGGGTTATAACATTTGTAATTCTTGTTGCTGCGATTTTCTTTGGGCCTCAATTTTGCGGAAAGCTATGTATTGCAGGTGCTTTACCTGAGTATGCAAGCAGGCTTGTTCCGGATAAGCTAAAAATTGATTGGCAAAAATATATTCCTTCCGCACCAGTAAGATACGGTGCTCTTATAGCATTTTTAGCAGCTCCGGCTCTGGGGATTTCTGTAACTTGTGCATATTGCAACTATTCTCTTATGGAAAAGCTTGTGCTTGGAGGCATCAGTTGGGACTTGGCTATTTTGAGTTCAGCAGCAATATTAACAGGATTTGTATGGCTTTTTGTGCTGGGGATATTTACTAAAGGCGGAAGAGGTTATTGTACTTACTTGTGCCCGATTGGAGCAGTTCAAAGCATACTACATAGAATAGGAATTTTTCTGCCCTTTACATATAAATTAAAGCTCAGTAAAGAAAACTGCATAACATGCGGATTATGTGCGAAGGAGTGTCCGACGAGAGCCATTACTTTAAAGGATAATTTGCTTTCGTATAATGTTCACAATTGTATAGCATGTTCCCAATGTGTAGGCACATGCCCTAAAAAGGCCATTACTTTTGGCAGGGGCAAGGATAGTTGGGCTGGCAATAAACATGAACAATATGTCAAGGATACCGAAGGAGTGATGTTATGAGTAGATTTAAGGCCTTCATGATAGGAGCAGGTGTTGCTGGGGTTAATTTACTGACCTCAGCAATTACAATAATTAGGCCTGAAAGGTGTGCGGGCAGTTGTGGAAGCTGTAACTATGCGTGTGTACCCACAGCCTTTGCATTGGTTGGAGTAGGTGGTTTGGTAGTAGCGTACAGAAGATTGAGAGTCAGGTTTCTAAAAAGGAGGAATGGGGTATAGAAATGGATTATTGCAGCTTTTTTGAATTTATTAAAAATCTGTTCATGCTTAAATATCTTCCGGAAATCAGTAATGATACGGGGTTGGGAATTTTGTTTGTTTTGGGGCTTTTGACTTCGCTGCATTGCCTCGGTATGTGCGGGGGAATTGCAATTTCCCAGACGATAAAAAGTTCTGAGGAAGGATGGGCAACCTCAAAACGCCAATGGATAATGCCGTCTGTTTTGTATAATGGCGGTAGAGTTATAGGATATACTGTAGTAGGTGCAGTTATTGGGGGCTTTGGGAAAGTTATTGGATTTAATGGATTCTTAAAAGGATTAGTACCCTTGGTGGGTGGAATCTTTATGATCATAATGGGAATAAATTTGCTTGGTATTTTACCGTTCCTAAGGAAGTTCAATATAAGGATGCCGTATTTCATAGCAAGAAAGCTTACCGGAAAACATAACTACGGACCCTTTGTTGTTGGGATGCTTACGTCTTTGATGCCTTGTGGCCCCTTGCAGATAGTACAGCTTTACGCTCTGGGAACCAGAAGTGTTATAGGCGGTGCGTCGGCTATGCTTGTATTTTCATTGGGAACATTACCACTGCTGTTTTTATTTGGGATTGTGAATTCACTGATAAACAAAAAGCATACAAATGCGATTTTAAAGCTTAGTGCGGTTATCGTGATTGTTTTGGGTTTTGTAATGGTTGGAAGGGGACTTTCTCTTTCAGGATATTCGGTAGATGTATCACACTTTACAAATAGTAATTCGGCAGTTGATGAGGGTATTGCAAAAATTGACGGCAATATTCAGAAAGTAACTACATCAATAGAGTCAGGACGCTTCCCTGAAATCACAGTGCAAAAAGGAATTCCTGTCAGATGGATAATTAAAGCCAGTGAAGAAGAGCTAAACGGTTGTAACAATGCTATCATAATTCCAAAGCTTAATCTCGAAGTTTCATTTCAGGTTGGAGATAATATTGTTGAGTTTACGGCCGATGAAGCAGGAGAAATTACGTATACATGCTGGATGGGGATGATAAAAAGCAAGATTAATGTTGTTGATAAGCTAAAGGAATAAATGTTTATATGTCGCATTTCAATGACTTGGCATGTTTTAAATTCTGTGTTCGTATAGGCGTTAGATGCTTATATGCTGCCATTTCCCATACTTGTAACGAAAGTATATTACCAAGGCTCTTACAAATTGGTCTATAGCAACAGCAAGCCATGCACCGATTAATCCCCAGGCAAAAACCTTTACGAATACTGCCCCGAGTATCATTCTGATTCCTATAGTGCCGCATGTGGTAGAAATAAGAGGCCATTTTGTGTCCCCTGCACCTCTTAAACTTCCGGTTATGGTAAGTTGTGAACTTTGGGCAGGCATTATTATTGCAATTATTTTTACTATTCCGGTTGTTAATTCTATCACATAAGGATCGTTGGTATATAGGGATGCAATCCGGTTTGAAAAAACAAATATTATAGTTGAAATGATAATAGATACTGCAAATCCAATTTTTCTTATTTTAGCAGTATATTTTTCTGCCATTTCATAGTTACCGGAACCAAGACTCCTGCCTACAAAAGAAGCAGAAGCTATTCCGAAGGGCTGGCTTATATTATAAGTAAATCCAATTATGTTGATGCCTATCTGATGTGCTGCAAAAGGGATAGTTCCAAGGCTGGTCACAATCATTGTAAATACCAAAATACCTACACGCATGATAAGCTGTTCTCCGGCTGCACCAAGGCCAACTCTTAAAATTCGTTTTATCATGCCGGTATTAATTATAAGCAATTCCTTAAGGGTGATTTTTAGTGTATGCTTCCGGCAGAATATTGTATATATGGACATTATACAGGCTACCATTTTGGCTATCGTAGATGCGATAGCTGCGCCTTGGACACCTAGCTCAGGGATTTGCCATACACCATAGATTAATACATATCCCAAAACAGCATTTACAATATTGGAGATTATATTATAGTACATGGAAGGTCTACTGGAGCCGGCGCCTCTTAAAAGTGCTGAAACAGCTGTAGGTATGGATTGAAATATTACTCCGATCGCCATATACTTCATGTATAAATCAGCATGATAAATTGTATCCTCCTGTGCACCCATAGCACATACTATGAAACGGGAAAAGAAAAAACCTAAAAGACTCAACGTTATTCCGGATACTATTGAAATAATAAGGGTTTGAGATACTACTCCTTTAGCGCTATTATAATCTTTTGCACCAACAAATCTGGAAACCAGGGCAGTACTTCCGATATTCAGGGCTTGGTATGCAGCTATGCATATAAATACCGGCTGAGTTGTTATACCAACTGCGGAAATTGCATATGCACCCAAGTGGCCAACCATTATGAGATTCACAATAGATACCATGGATATAAGAAACAGTTCAAGCATACAAGGCCATATGAAAGAAAAAATCTTTTTTTGCATTTTAGAATTGCAATCCCGAAGAGCCTCATTGTCGGTCTTAAATTCAGGAGTTTTGTAGCTTCCAATTTCTAATGGAAAATCGCTTTCATTTAGAACAATTTCCAGATCATTTAATTCTTCTGATATGTTATTTATGTTTTTGCAGTCTTCTTTGTTCATTTAATAACCTACTTTGATAAAAAATAATAAAAAATAATAAAAAATAAGAAGCCAGATTGTTGTTAACAATTTGGCTTCCGGATTTCCAGTCAGCAAATATAATATTTATTCAATAACCTAATTTTATGACTTCTATAAAGCAATGTCAATTGGTTTTTACGATTTTAATAGATTTTAAACGCATAGTGCTTGTTTGGGCTTCATAGATATTAATTTATACATAGATATCAATACTAAAAAACCTATTGACAAATATAAAATTTGTTAGTAAACTTAAAACCAAGTAAATAACTTGGAAAACTAAGATAAACTTTTGCTGATAGGGGGTATAAAATGTCACATCAAACTCAAAATACAGCTCAAGAATCTGTGGAATTGTTTAAAAAAGGGCTTTATTGCTCAGAAGCAATTTTACAGGTGTTCAATAAACACTTGAAATTAGGCTTAAACGAAGGTGCAATAAAAATGTCAACTGCTTTTGGAGCAGGACTTGGAGCATCGAAATGTACCTGTGGTTCATTGACAGGAGCGGTTCTTGTACTGAGTGCTTTGAAAGGCAGAACAAGCCCAGAGGAAAGTGTAGATGAGATTTTTGCCTTGACATATGAACTACATAATAGGTTTAAAGAGAAGTATAAATCTACCTGCTGCCGTGTTCTCACAAAAGACCTGGTTTGGGGAGAGCCTTCACACTATCAGCATTGCGAACAGCTTGTATACGGAGCAGCAGAAATTTTAAACGAATTAATTGAAAACAAAATTAAAGGCAGCGAGAAGTAAAATCATAGTTATTTTATTATTTGATGTCTATAAATAACTTCAGTGCTGACTGGAAAACCAGAGGCTGAATTAGTCCTTTACTATAGGGCTAATTCAGCCTTTTTTGAATTAAGGAGGCAAATATGACGGTAAATTTTAAAAGTAATGAGGCGGATACAAGAGAAAACAGACTCGGGTCCATAACCGGCTATTATGGGACCCTTAGAGACCTTGGCAAGCAATCCGGCTGTGGAGGCTTGCAAGATAAAGACAGATGTTATAGTCAGGCAAGTCTTTGCAATGCAGCATGTGCCTTAAGTCAGTTAAGCTTTATAACAGATGCAGCAATAGTACATCATTCACCGGCAGGTTGTGCAGTTACAGCTATGACGGTCAGTAATTCAAAGGATCAGCTTGCTGGAAAATTAAAGCTGGATAATTCCAGATCCGGTTATGTTTCAACAGACATGAATGAGTCGGATACGGTGTTCGGAGCAACAGATAATTTAAGGGATGTGATACGGGAAACCTATAACAGGTATAGACCAAGTGCAATATTTATTGGAGCTTCCTGCGTAAGCGGAGTAATAGGTGAGGATTTGGAAAGTATTGCAGTTGAAATGAAGGAAGAATTGAATATTCCCATAGCACCTGTTCATTGTGAAGGCTTTAAAACAAAAATATGGGCATCAGGTTTTGATGCGGCGTTTCATGCAATATTGACAAATATAGTAAAGCCACCTGAGAAAAAGAGCAATATAGTAAATGTTATAAACTTTTTCGGAAGTGCAAGAAAGGAAATTACGGAAATATTTAAGGAGCTTGGTGTTGAGCCGCTGTTTTTGATTTCAAATACTTCAATAGAACAGCTGTCTAAACTTTCAGAGTCTGTTGCTACAGTAAGCACCTGCGGGACACTGGGTACATATCTTGGAAACGGTCTTTGGGACCAATACAAGGTACCCTATGTGAAGTCCTTACAGCCACACGGTATAGCTGGATTTGAAAGCTGGCTCAGAGGCTTGGGAAAAGCTATAAATAGGGAAGCGGAAGTAGAAAGCTATTTAGAAAGAGAAAAAGCAAAATATTTACCCAAAATTCAAGAGATAAAGGAAAAGCTAAAAGGCTTAAGAGCGGTTGTTGGAATGGGGCCGGGCTTTAATTTTAACACCACAAGGGCTCTTCAGGAATTGGGTATAGAGATTGTATATTCTGCTGCCTGGCATTTTGATAAGCAGTATGATGACGGCCAGGCCCCGGATGCTTTTAAATACCTTGTAGATAATTCACCAAATGACTACAAGCTGTCAGTCAGTGATTTACAGAATCATGAAATATTGAATATCCTAAACGAGGTGAAGCCTGATATTTTCTTTTCAAGACATACCGGCTCTACTGTGTGGGCTATGAAGCTTGGAATTCCTGCACTTTGTGTTTTTGATGAATATGCGATTTTTGGATATAGAGGCCTCTTAAACTTTGCTTATTCTATTTATGACGTAGTAACAAACAGAAGTTATACGGAAAACCTGTCAAAGAGAGTAAAGCTTCCATACACCGATTGGTGGTTTAAACAAAACAACAATCATTTCTTAAGCAAGGGGGAGAACGAAGATGCCTAAAATATTGGATCAACCGAGGTATGTATGTGCGCTTGGAGCCATGCAGACTGTTCAGGGAATTTACAGAGGAGTACCTATCCTTCATGCAGGGCCTGGTTGTGCTTCAAAGCTTGCAGGCGGTATTGCAGGAAGTAATGGGGATTCAGGTTACATATCTCCGCAGATATATCCATGCTCAAATGTTTCGGAGAAAGAGATAGTATTTGGCGGAGATGACCGTCTGAAAGAAACTATAGAAAATGCTTTAAAGGTGGTTGATGGAGACATATTTGTGGTACTTTCGGGCTGCACAACAGAGATAGTAGGAGATGACATTGCAAAGGTTTCAAGCTATTTTTCAAATGGGAACAAACCGGTTATATATGTTGAAACAGCAGGGTTTAAAGGTAATAACCTGCAAGGCCATGAATGGGTTATAAATGCCATAATCGAGCAATATCTCGCCAAAAAGCCAATTATGGAGAGAGAAAAGGGCTTGGTAAATATTTGGGGACCTGTACCATCTTATGATCCGTTCTGGGTCGGTAATATCAGAGAATTGGAAGCACTTATAAGAGAGCTTGGGCTTATACCAAATACAATATTTGGTGAGTACAGGGGGATAGAAAATATCGATAAAATTCCCCAGGCTGAGTTTAATCTTCTTGTTTCCCCATGGCTTGGTTTAAGCAATGTAAAATTGCTGGAAGAAAAGTTCGGTACGCCATACCTTCACTACCCCACGCTTCCAATAGGTGCATATGAGACCAGCAGATTTTTAAGAAGCATTGGAGAATACGCCGGGGTAGATAGTGCCAAGATTGACGAGATAATTGGAAGACATGAAAGAGAATACTATTACCATATTGAGAGAACCTCGGATGTTTTCTTAGAGAACCGTACCATGTCAAGGCGTTTTTCAACTGTAACAAATGCCGCAGATGCATTAGCTATTTCAAAGTTTTTAGTAAATGATTTTGGACTTGTTCCCGGAAAGCAATACATAACCGATTCCACCCCGGAAGAGTATAGGGAAGAGGTGGCAAGCTACTTCAAGGAATTCAAGTATGGTATAGAAGCAGAAGTTGCTTTTTCTACCGACGGTTTTGAAATACATGAAGAAATCCGTAATACTGATTATTTTGGAGCACCGCTGATTATTGGAAGCATTTTCGAAAAGAAACTGGCTGAAGAGTTAAATGGCAATTTTCTTGCAGTATCGGTTCCAATTAAGGAAAGATTGATACTCAGCAGTTCGTATTTAGGTTATCATGGAGGTCTTAAACTTTTAGAAGACATTTATACATATGTGTTAAAGCAGTTTAATTGAGATACGAACTGTAAAGATAAACATATGATTCGCTCATCTAATTTGTTACAAATTGCTGGCTCATCAAGTTTATCTAGTATTACAGTTCGATCTCTATGATTTGGTTGCAGGGGAGCTGAAATATATGGAGAATGCAACTTTTAAAGTATATGGCATGACTTGTGCTCTTTGTTCTATTACTATTGAGTCAGGGCTTTTGAAGATGGATGGAGTGAAAAAGGTAAATGTAAACTTTGCAGCTGAAAAGGCTCGGATTGAATATGACAGTACAAAAGTTGACCTTGAAGATATAAAAAGAAAAGTTAAGTCATTAGGCTTTAAGTTGGATGACTCCAAAGTGTTGAATGATGGCTTGGATAGAGGAGAAATAGAGAGAAGGAAGTTAAAAATTACATTAATCGCATCAGCATTATTGTGTTTGCCTTTGATACTTGCAATGGTACTTGGGGGATTAGGCTTCTGTCACGATTATTTTGATGCTGTGTCCCAGTCAAAGTGGGGGACATTTATAGAATACTTAAGGACTAAAACAAGCTCTCTCCATGACTGGCGCTTGCAGCTGGCATTGGCAACTCCGGTGCAGTTTATTATCGGCTACAGATTTTACAGAAACTCTTTTCATGCTTTAAAAGCTGCAAGACCAAATATGGATTTGCTTGTTGCTATAGGCACGACAGTTACTTATTTTTACAGCGTTTATACTTCCATTTATGACAACAGTGCCCTTTACTTTGGAATGAAAAACATATATTTTGAGGCTTCCGGAACTATAATCACACTTGTACTTTTAGGGAAATACCTTGAGCAAATAGCAAGAGGAAAGACATCAAAAGCAATACAGACTCTGATCCGGTTAAAGCCAAAGAATGCCAGGGTTATAAGAGATGGACAGGAACTGGATATAGCTGTCGAGGAAGTTATAAAAGATGAATTGATTATTGTAAGACCTGGAGAGAAAATTCCAGTAGATGGAGTGTTGATAGATGGGTATTCTGCTGTTGATGAATCAATGCTTACCGGGGAGAGTGTTCCGGTTGATAAAAGAGCGGGAGATTTTATTGCAGGAGGTTCTATAAATAAGCTTGGAGCCTTTACATTCAAGGCTACAAAAGTTGGAAATGAAACAGTATTAGCAGGTATTATAAAAATGGTTGAAGATGCCCAGGGAAGTAAGGCCCCCATTCAAAAGACAGTAGATAGAGTATGTGGCTTTTTTGTTCCAACTGTTTTGGCCATATCTTTGCTTACATTTATAGTTTGGTTTTTTGGAGTCTTTGAGGGAACTTTTTTCTTAATTGATAAGCCATTAGTTCATGCTGTAGCAGTTTTAGTGGTTTCATGTCCATGCGCTTTAGGACTTGCAACACCTACAGCTATAATGGTAGGTATGGGAAAGGGTGCGCAAAGTGGAATTCTGATTAAAAATGGCGAAGAACTGGAGTCAGCATGTAAAATTGATACAGTTGTTCTCGATAAGACCGGAACACTTACTTCTGGAAAACTTGAAGTAACAGATATAATTAATTTTAATGACAGTTTAGATGAAAATGATCTTCTGAAAATTGCTGCTGTATGTGAAAAAAGGTCTGAGCATCCTTTGGGACAGGCGATTTATGAGAAAGCGAAGGAGGCCTTTGGAGACTTGCAAGAGCCGGAAGACTTTGAAAGCTATCCTGGAAAAGGTATTCGTGCTGTAGTTCAGAATAAGACAATTTTTATAGGAACATATAGTTTGATGACAGAAAACGGAATTGAAATAAGTGATGTGCAAGATCCCCTTTTACCTTTCCAAAGACAGGGGAAAACAACTGTTTTACTTGCTGTGGATGGTGTTTTAAATTGTGCAATAACTTTGGCAGATAGTATAAAAGAAAGCTCTAAAAAGGTGGTAAAGGTTTTAAAAGATATGGACATTGAAGTATATATGCTTACCGGTGACAATAAAAATACTGCAAACTGGGTGGCATCAAAAATTGGAATCAATAACGTAATTTCAGAGGTTTTGCCTGAGAATAAAGCAAGCAAAGTTGCACAGCTAATGAAGGAAGGAAAGGTGGTAGCTATGGTTGGTGACGGTATAAATGACGCACCTGCATTGGCTACTGCAAATATTGGTTTTGCAATCGGAACGGGTACGGATGTTGCTATAGAAACGGGAGATATAGTCTTATTGAAGGACGATTTAATGGGAATTCCTAACGCTGTAAGGTTATCAAGAAAGACAATGACAAAGATCAAGCAAAATTTATTTTGGGCATTTATTTATAACATTATAGGAATTCCAATTGCAGCGTTTGGGCTCCTGAATCCTGTTGTAGCGGCTGCAGCAATGGCGCTTAGTTCCATATCGGTGCTGCTAAATTCCTTGAGCCTTAAAAGATTCAAATTATACAGATAGTGTGCTAAAGCTTGCAAACATTGATTTTTGCAGGCTTTTTTCCATTAAGAAATATTAAATAATATAAAATTGATAGGAATAATATTTTTTTGTTAGAAGGTATTGACAAATTGATATTAAGAGAATAAAATAAAATCAATAAAACATATAAGATTACTTGGGAATAAAAATGTGGAGGCGATAGAAAATGTCAAAAATTGCAAAGAATCTTACAGATCTTATTGGAAATACACCTTTACTTGAGTTATCAAATTATAACGAGGCGAGTAAATTGGAATCCAAGCTGATTGCAAAGCTTGAATACTTTAATCCGGCATCCAGTGTTAAGGATAGAATAGGCTATGCAATGATAAAGGATGCGGAAGAAAAGGGCTTGATAAACAAAGATACAGTTATAATTGAGCCTACAAGCGGAAATACCGGTATTGCATTAGCGTTTGTTGCGGCTGCAAAGGGATACAGATTAATAATTACTCTGCCTGATACATTCAGTATAGAAAGAAGAAACCTGCTAAAAGCCTTAGGGGCTGAGTTGGTTCTTACTCCCGGAAGTGAAGGTATGGCGGGAGCAATAAGAAAGGCTGACGAAATAGCAGCACAGACTCCTAATTCCTATGTTCCACAACAGTTCAAAAACCCTGCAAACCCTGAAATTCATAGGAGAACAACAGCAGAAGAAATCTGGAGAGACACTGATGGACAGGTGGATATATTCGTAGGAGGAGTTGGAACTGGTGGTACAATTACAGGGGTAGGTGAAGTGTTAAAGCAACGTAAGCCTGATGTTAAGATTGTTGCAGTTGAGCCTTTTGATTCCCCGGTTTTATCGGGTGGTACTAAAGGACCTCATAAAATACAGGGAATAGGTGCAGGATTTGTACCTGATAATTTTAACAAAGAGGTTGTAGACGAAATTTATAAGGTAAAGAATGAAGAAGCTTTTGAGACAGCGAGAAAGCTTGCAAGTACAGAGGGTCTATTAGTCGGTATATCTTCAGGTGCAGCAGCTTTTGCTGCAACACAGATTGCAAAAAGGCCTGAAAATAAAGGTAAAGTTATAGTGGCATTGTTGCCGGATACAGGCGAGAGATATTTGTCTACTGCTTTGTTCCAGGATGCGTAAAGCAAAGATAATATAAGTTGGTAATAAAGAGGAGCATATCCTCTTTATTATTACAATTAAAACATACTATACATATAAGAATACTATTAATATAAAAATTTTACTAGGAGAGGATTTTGAAAATTATGAAAAGAATATTGCCTATATTATTGATATTGACTCTTTTATTAGCATTTACAGCTTGCGCAAAAAAGACTGAACCAGTTTCAGATGTTCCATCTTCAGTCGGAAATGAAGTTAAAGAGTTGAAGGTAGGGTTTTGCCCAGGTCCATATAGTGACTTATGGAAGAAAGCCATTGCTCCTCAGCTTGAGAAAAAAGGATATAGCATTAGCTATGTTGAATTCAGCGACTATGTTCAGCCGAATCTTGCTCTTTCAAATAAAGAAATCAATGTAAATATGTTTCAACACTCTACATATCTCAAAAACTTTTCTAAAGAGCATAACCTTTCGTTAAGTCTTGTAACAGAGATACCTACGGTTGCAATGGGTATATGGTCTAAAACAACCCCAAAAATTACTGAGGCTAAAAAGGGTGCAGTTGTTACTATTCCAAACGATGAAACAAATATGGCACGAGGACTACGTGTACTTGAAGCTGCAGGACTTATAAAGCTTAAGGATGGAATTGATAAATCCAAAGCTACACTTGACGATATCGGTGAAAATTCGCTAGAGCTTAAAATTGTGCCTACCGAAGCAGCACAGATTCCACGTACGCTTGACAGTGCAGACCTTGCGGTTGTAAACGGTAATTTTGCTATAAGTGCGGGGCTTGACCCGGCAGATTCTCTATACAACGAAGTGCTCGGTGAGGGTTATGTCAATGTCATTGCCGTAAGGACAGAGGATTTGGAAAAGCAATTTGTCAAGGATATAAAAGAAGCTGCAACAAACAAAGAGTTTAAAGCAATTGTTGATGACCCTGAAAATGGGTTCAGCGGTTTCCAGAAACCTGCCGGATGGTAATGAGTTTGATGAGAAAGTTTTAAACTCCTTTATTCCGAATCTTTCGAATGAAGTTATAGAGCCAAAAACACAGGGGAAGAGGTGCCCCGGGGTTTTTATTAACTGATGATTGGAATGAAATATATGATACGATTTGAAAATTTAAGCGTTAGTTTCGCACAAAAAACAGGCCAATTACATGCAGTGAATAACGTCAGCCTGAATATTGGAAAAGGTCAGATTTATGGACTCGTAGGAGCAAGCGGTGCAGGGAAAAGTACTCTTTTACGTACCATTAACCTTCTTGAACGCCCGACTTCCGGTAAAGTCTTTGTAAATGGAAATCTTATTAACGGGCTAAAAGGTGAAGAACTTAGAAAGTACCGTCGCAATATCGGAATTATTTTTCAGCACTTTAATCTGGCTTCCAGTAAAACAGTACGGGAGAATGTTGAATTTCCGCTGAAGGCGGCAAATGTTCCGAAAGTACAAATCAGGCAAAGGGTTGAGGAGCTTTTAGAGCTTGTTGGTTTAAGTGACAAGAGTGAAGTTTATCCTTCGAAATTAAGCGGTGGTCAAAAGCAGCGTGTCGGCATCGCCCGAGCTCTTGCCAATAATGCCAGTATTTTATTGTGCGACGAGGCTACCAGTGCTCTTGATCCTGAAACAACAACATCTATTCTCAATCTTCTGGAGGATATAAATAAAAAATACGGCATTACAATTATTATAATTACGCATGAACTTGATGTTGTAAAAGCCATTTGTACCGAGATGGCAGTTATGAATTCAGGACATGTGGTTGAGCAGGGCAGGGTTATTGATATTATTTCAAATCCACAAGATCCTTTTACAAAAAAGCTGATTTCTCATACTGAGAACTTTAATTTACCGGAGTATGTGGTAAAGCAGTTCGGCAGTGACAGTATTTTGCGAATCACTTATTTGGGTGCAGATGCCACAAATCCGGTACTTTCTGAAGCATCTAAGGCCTACGATGTTAATATCAGTATTCTTCATGGAAAAATTGATTACATAAGTCATACGCCTGTCGGAACATTGATTGTCAGTATAAAAGGTGATCAAGAAGACGTACAGAAGGCCATTGACTATATCAAAAACAAAACACTTAGAGTGGAGGTGGGCGCAAATGAACTTTAATTTACAGGAAGCGCTAAAAACTTCACTGTTCGAAACCTTTTACATGGTTGGCCTTTCATTGGTAATATCGGTGGTTGTAGGAGGAATCCTTGGTTTGTTTTTATATCTGACAACATCAAAATTGTTTTTTAAAAATGTTATTGTAAATCAGACTTTTGGTGTTGTAGTTAATATTCTTCGTTCCATTCCTTTTATTATCCTTCTTGTACTTCTGCTTCCGATCACCAAAGCAATTGTCGGAACCACCATTGGTGCAAAATCAGTAGTTGTTCCTTTAACTGTAACTGCTATAGCTTTTTACGCCAGGCTTGCTCAAGCTGCATTCTCCGAGGTTGATAAAGGGGTAATTGAAGCAGCCAACGCATGTGGAGCTCACCCTGTGAAGATAATTTTCGGGATATTGATTCCTGAGGCACTGGTAGGACTTGTTAATGGCATTACTGTAACCACAATATCACTTATTGGTTATTCAGCGATGGCTGGAACGGTTGGGGGTGGCGGTATAGGTGATCTTGCAATCCGATATGGCTACCAGCGTTATGAAACGGAAGTTATGTTTGTTTGCGTTGCGATTCTGGTTGTAATTGTTCAACTTATCCAGCTTACAGGTGATTCAGCAGCAAAGAAAGTGAAAAGGAATAGCTGAAATATTACTTCGGATTTTTCACGTGGCCTATTTGGGTCAAATAAGGCCTGAAGTGAAATTATAGCCGAAGTTATATTATCAGCATTCCAAAAGGTAATTGAAAATATGAAGAAGAAAGACTATGGAGGTTTTAGATATGATTTTAGTGCGATGGCACGGAAGAGGGGGTCAGGGTGCATTCACAGCGGCAAAGCTGCTAGGTGCAGCATATGCCTCCGGCGATAACAGACATGCACTTGCTTTCCCGTCCTTTGGCCCTGAAAGACGCGGGGCTCCGGTCAGAGCTTTTACAAAGCTTGATAGTAAACCTATAAGGGATCGAAGTGAAAGTAAAAAATGCGATTTTGTTGTTATTCTTGATGATACTCTTTTTGACAACTCTTATCTGGATGACTTAAATGAAAACGGAAAGGTGATTATAAACTCCAAACTTAAGTTCAACGACAATCGAATCCTGAGCCTTGATGCACTTTCAATTGCAGAAGAAGAGCTGAAAGCACCCATTACCAATACGGCGATGCTTGGTGCGTTGCTGGGGGTATTGAAGGATATTACGGAAGAACAAATTTTGAAAGCGGTTGAAGATTACATGCCTAAAAAGATTGTTGAAAAAAATAAAAAAGTTATCCTCCGTTCAACAGTTGAAATAAGGAAAAAGGGGGATGACCTATGAAACCGACATTAAAAACCTTTAATAAACCCACACATATCGGAGAACTGCCTAACGGTACCTACTTCGAGGCGGGGCATCTTGTGAGCAAAAATGCGGGCTGGCGTACAAAGCGCCCTGTAATTGATAAAAATAAGTGTAAGGGATGTCTTGAATGTTATCTTTACTGCCCTGATGGTGTAATCGGAAAGGCAGACGGAAAAGTAGCTATAGATTATGATTTTTGTAAGGGCTGCGGTATATGCGTGAAGAGTTGCAAATTTAATGCGATTAAAATGGAGGGAGAACGATAATGACGAAACACTTTTTATCCGGCAATGAAGCTTTTGCTTATGGAGTAAGTCTTGCAAAGCCGGATGTAATATCTGCATACCCCATTACACCGCAGACCATTGTTGTGGAAAGACTTGCTGAAATGGTTGAAGACGGATCCTTAAAGAGTGAGTTTATTCATGTGGAATCCGAGCACTCGGCATTATCCTGTGCGATAGGTGCAAGTGCAGCCGGTGCAAGGGCATTTACTGCAACATCGTCCCAGGGTCTTTTATACATGGCTGAATGTTTGCCCTATGCTTCCGGAGGAAGGTTCCCTATTGTGATGATGAATGCAAACCGTTCAACTGCACTTCCATGGAATATTTACGGAGATCAGAGGGATTCCGTTTTAATGATGGATTCGGGTTGGATTCAGGTATACGCCGAAACAGCACAGGAAAGCCTTGATCTTGCCTTGATGGCTTTTTACATAGCTGAAGACAGACGTGTTATGACGCCGGTTATGGTTAATCTCGATGGATTTGTTCTGACACACACATATGAAGTGGTTGATGTACCGTCACAAGAGTTGGTGGAAAAGTATCTGCCTCCTTATGAGACAGAGAACAAACTTGATATGGATTCTCCGAAAAACCTGGGTTACTCGGTCGGTCCCGATTACAACTTGGAGTTTAAGTATTTGGAGCACATTGGTGTTCAAAATGCGGCAGATGTAATTGTTGAGGCTGAAAATCGGTTTGCTGAGGTGTTTGGGAGAAGTTATCCCGGCCTTGTGGATGCCTACCTTTGTGAGGATGCCGATTATGTAATAATCACTCTTGGTACCATTGCAGGACTATGCAGGGAAACAGCCGACTTACTCAGAACAAATGGTATAAAAGCGGGAGTTCTGCGTTTAAGATATATACGACCGTTTCCAAATTACGAGATTGCGGAAATTTTGAAAAACACTAAGGCAGTTGGTGTCCTTGAAAAGGATATATCCTTTGGAAATGAGGGAACTATTTATACCAATGTTAATTCAGCGCTTTATAAGGCTGGTTTGAAGATGCCATCCTATAACTTTATTGGCGGACTGGGCGGACGTGATATTACGAAAGAAAATATACAAGAAGCTTATAAGCATATTATAGACGGTGGTAAAAAAGTAAATTTCATAGGCTTGGAGGTGAATGCAGATGAATAAATTAAATGCCAGAACACTTTCGGAAGATGAATTCTTCTATGGACATAAGGCTTGCGCCGGATGTGGAGGAAGTCTTGCAGTAAGAATAGCTCTTAAAGTACTGGGAAAAAGAGCAATAGCAGTGCTGCCAGCCGGATGTATGTCGGCAGTGGGTTTTAACTTTCCTCAATTATGTTTTGCTAACAATGCGATTATTTCCACATTTGCAGGTACAGCTTCCATGCTGACCGGAATTGAAGCCGGATTTCGTGCCAAAGGTATTAACGATTTTATTGCGGTTGGATTTGCCGGAGACGGAGGTACTTCTGACATTGGTATACAGGCTCTGCTTGGTGCAGTTGACAGGGGTGACGATGTTTTGTATATCTGCTATGACAACGAAGCATATATGAATACAGGCATTCAGAAGAGTTCTCTGACGCCCTTTGGAGCAAGAACTACCACTACACCTGCAGGTAAAAATATTCATGGAAATATAAGACACAAGAAAAATGTATTTGAAATTGTATCGGCGGCAGAGCCTTCCTATGCTGCAACAGCCAGTATAGGATATTTAAAGGATTTTATGGCTAAAGTACAAAAGGCATCGGAAAGGAAAGGTTTTAAATATATTCATGTTATTGCTCCATGTCCCACAGGCTGGGGAACTCAGACCGACGAGACCGTTGAAGTTGCTAAAGCCATAGTAGACAGTGGCCTTTGGTATTTGGCTGAATATGAAAATAATACATATTACATAAATCATAATCCAAAACAATTTTCTGATGTAGGAGAATATTTGAAAAGTCAGGGCAGATTCAGGCATCTGACAGAGGAAGATATATTACAAATTGTGACACAGCGGGATATAAAATGGCAATTAATCCGGGACAACTGGAAGGAAAGAAAAATATAGGGGAGGAAAAATGTATGAGTGAGAAAAAATACTGGAACGAGAAAATAGAAACAATGCCGAGAGAGGAGCTTGAAGCACTTCAGCTTGAAGAATTGAAAGAAATTGTGAAGTATTCCTATGAGACATCAACCTATTACAAAAGGGCTTTTGATGAAGCCGGTGTTAAACCGGAGGATATCCAGACACTCTCGGATATAGAAAAGTTTCCTTTTGTAGATAAGTTGACTGAACGCGAAACTCAGGGAGTAGGCAGTTTTCTTGGAGAAATGTGTTCGGTTCCTGAGGACGATGTGGTATTTGTGTCGGCATCAAGCGGTTCAACAGGGGTTCCTACTCTTAGTCCGTTTACCAAAAAGGATTTTGATGAGTGGCAGGATGTTGAAAGCCGTCTTTTCTACGCTGCAGGCATGAGAAAGTCAGATCGCTATGTCCATGCACTGAACTTTACTCTTTTTGTAGGCGGGCCTGATGTTATCGGGGCTCAAAACTTAGGTGCCCTCTGCATATGGGCAGGTACGGTTCCTTCTGAACGCCTGTTGTTTATTCTGAAGGAATTCAAACCGACAGTAATTTGGACTACACCGTCCTATGCATGGTATCTTGGAGAAACTGCAAAGAAAAGCGGCATTGATCCGGCTCGTGATCTTGCAATAAATAGAATCATTGTTGCAGGTGAAGCCGGCGGTTCTATCCAGGCTACCCGCGAGGCTATTGAAAAACTGTGGGATGCTGAATTATATGACTTCTTCGGAATTTCGGATATTTTCGGAGCCTGCGCAGGAATGTGCGAAGAACGAGATGGTTTACATTTAGCAGAGGATCACATCTTAGTTGAGGTTGTGGACCTTAAAACAGGAGAAATCCTGCCGCCGGGTGAACGCGGTGAATTGATCATGACAACCCTAAGGAAACATGCAAGACCTATGATTCGCTTCAGAACAGGTGATATAGGCTATATAAACAAGGATAAGTGCAAATGCGGCAGAACACATACCAGAATCAATATTGTGGGAAGAAAAGATGATATGTTTATTGTTTCGGGTGTGAATGTATTTCCAAGTGATATTGAGTATGTCATCCGTGGGTTGTCCGGCATAACAGGTGAATATGTTATTAGGGTATTTGAGAAGGATTTTACAGCTAAATATAGAATTCAAATTGAAAAGTCTCATGATAGCAGCGAAACGGATGAGGCACTTGCAGCTCGTGTTTCAGCAGCTATAAAAGCAAGAATCGGTGTTAAGCCTTATGAAGTCGAAGTCTTGAAGGACGGAGAACTGCCACGGGCAACACACAAGGCAAAACGCTTGATAGACGAAAGAAAATTAGAGTATTCAATTTGAACGGGGGAATAAATAATGCCGCAATTATCACAAAAAACAGCAGGTTTTACAGATTCGGTTATAAGACGTATGACCAGAATCTCCAATCAATATGGGGCAATTAATTTGTCTCAGGGCTTTCCGGATTTCGACCCGCCAAAAGAAATTCTTGACAGACTTTCAGAAATAGCACATACCGGGCCGCATCAGTATTCCATAACATGGGGAGCAGAAAATTTCAGAAAGGCTCTTGCCAAAAAGCAATCTCATTTTATGGGCAGAAAGCTTGATCCGGACAGTGAAATTCTTGTAACTTGCGGAAGCACCGAGGCAATGATGGCAGCTATGTTGACTGTTACCAATCCGGGCGACAAGGTAATCGTATTCTCGCCCTTTTATGAGAATTACGGGGCAGATACGATACTCTCCGGTGCGGAACCTATTTATGTACCCCTCTATCCTCCGGAATTTAAATTCCGGACAGAAGAATTGGAAGCAGCTTTTAGTCAGCACCCGAAGGCATTAATTCTGTGCAATCCATCCAATCCTTCAGGTAAGGTTTTTACAGAGGATGAGCTAAAGACAATCGCAGCACTTGCGGAAAAATATGATACCTTTGTCATCACCGATGAGGTGTATGAGCATATAGTATATGAGCCATACCACCATGTTTATTTCGCTTCTCTGCCCGGTATGTTTGAGCGTACCATATCCTGCAGTTCGCTTTCAAAGACCTACTCAATCACCGGATGGCGGCTTGGCTATATTATTGCCCCTGATTACATTGTTGACGGAGCAAAAAAAGTTCACGATTTTCTGACAGTAGGTGCGGCAGCTCCCCTTCAGGAAGCGGCCGTAGTTGGTTTGGAATTTGAACAATCATACTATAAGGATTTACAAGCAAAGTATTCAGAAAAGAGAGCCTTATTCACAAAAGGTCTCGATGATATCGGCATTTCACATACCAATCCGCAGGGAGCTTACTACATAATGCTTGATATATCGGAATTCCAATATGATAATGATATTGAATTTTGTGAAAAGCTTGCAAGAGATGTTGGTGTCGGTGCAGTTCCAGGTTCCAGCTTTTTTAAGGAAGATGTCAATCATCTGATCAGACTTCATTTCGCAAAGAAGAATGATACTTTATATGAAGCACTTAACAGGCTAGAGCACTTTAAAGTGAAAATGAAAAAATAAATTGTTTATTCTAAAATAAAACTCGAGGAAGCAACTTAAAAAAGCTCTACGCTGTTTTGTGTGTATATAAAATATCCAGCTATTCCACTAAAGATTGAGAAATTATAAAAATGAAGATTAAGAAATTATGAAACCTAAGATTAAGAAATTATGAAACCTATAATATGAAAAATCTATACTAAAGAAGCTATGACTATAAAACAGCGAAAAAACAACCTAATTAAGATGAAAGCCTGTTTTAGTGTCAAATGACGCAATTACTTGACCTGAGCATTAGAAGCTGTTGCCGAAAGCTTGATAATTTGAAGCAAAAATGCCACGGATGGCATTTTTAGCGTCTCGGGACAGGAGGTCCCGTAGACGCGGCGAAAAATTATTAAGCTGAGGCATACAGATTCTATGCGAAGGTCACGTAATGGAGGCGTTTGACACTAAAACAATAGGCACTCGCTTCATTCAATTTCCAAAAACATAATACAACCAAATTAAATCGCAGTACTACTAAATTAAGTGACAGAACCACCAAATTAAATCGCAATACCACCAAATTAAGTGGCAGTATCACCAAATTAATTGGTTGAGATGGAGGTGTTCAAAATGAGCATTCAAAAAAAACCAAGCAGTGATTTAACAGGTATTAATCCAAGGATAAATAACATGATTTTTGATGCAATATACAACATTCAGAATGGCTCTGTTACAATCATAAAGCAGGATAAAACAGTAATTCAGATCAATGTAAGTGAAAAAATAAATTTTGATAATCAAGTTTTGAGTAGGAATTTTGTCGAGGAGGCCATATTATGACTGACTTTAGAGAAAATGATAAAACAAAGATAGAAGCCTCGGATGAGGAATTTAAAAAAATAATCAAATACATCGAAAGTGTTCACTATGGTTCTATAACAATAGTTGTACAGGGCGGTAAAATCGTACAAATAGAAAAAAATGAAAAAATCAGAATTAAATAAGCTATATTATAAATACGACAAAACCGATAGGAATTGGGAAAATGTTAGCAAACCCTATTGACATACACAAGGGTATGAATTAAAATAAAAACGTACAAAACTTATATGAATAATAGGATATGTTGTTAAAAGGAGAGAAGACTTCTTTTAAAATAATTACGCCTCTTACAGATGATGTGAAAGAGGCAAAATAAAGGGGCTCGACGCGGTTCGATGCCCTAGAGTTTTTGTTTAAACCAAACTAAGACAATATGTATAATAGGGTAGGGGGTTGTAAAATGTCAGTTAGTAAGGAAGAACTGTTTAAGAAGCTTTCAGACGCAGTAGTCAATATGGAAGAAGAGGAAACTGTCATACTCTCAAATCAAGCCATTGTTGAAAAATATGATGCATATGAAGTAATAGATAAAGGCTTGACGGATGGTATGGAGAGGGCTGGAAAGTTATTTGAGGAGGAAGAATATTTTATTCCGGAGCTTTTAATGTGTTCCGATGCCATGTATGCGGGTATGGATGTCTTGAAGCCACACTTAAAGAAGGATGATGAAGGCGATAAGTATAAAGTTGTAATTGGCGTAGTTCAAGGAGATACTCATGACATAGGGAAAAACCTGGTGAAAATTATGCTTGAGACATCAGGCTTTGAGGTTGTAGACCTTGGCAGGGATATACCGCCATTACAATTTGTTGAAAAAGCAAAGGAAATCGATGCAAAAATTATTGCCCTTTCAACGCTGATGACTACAACCATGGACGGTATGGCAGAAGTAATAAATATATTAAACCAGCAGGAGATTAGAGAGAAATTCAAAGTGATGGTAGGCGGTGGACCTATTTCACAAGGTTTTGCCGAAAAAATCGGAGCTGACGGATACTCTCTGAATGCAGCGGAAGCTGTAAGACTTGCACGAAAGCTGGTTGGAGGTGCAGCTTAATGGTTCTTGAGCAGATGACTCCAATAGAAAGGTTAACTGCATATGGCAAAGGACAGCCGATTGACAGGCTGCCATGTGTTCCTATCGTTGGAAATACGGCAGCAAGGGTAATTGGTGCAAAGGTATCTGATTTTAAAGGCAATGGAAAATTAATTGCAAAAGCCCAGATTGAAGCCTATAAGCTTTTTCGATATGACATTATAAGAGTTTTTACCGATCTATACACCCAGGCAGAGGCAATGGGGGCTAAAATTTATTATCCTTATGACGAAACTGCTTATCTTGAAGCACCTGCAATTGAGGATGTTTCTGAAATTGATTCATTAAGTCCTGCAGATCCATACAAAGACGGTAATTTACCGCATCACCTTGAAGCTATGAAAATAGCTGTAGACGCAGTAGGAAAAGAAGTAACGGTAACAGGTGCGTTAACATGTCCATTTACAAATGCCTCATTTTTAGTGGGTGCTGAAAAGCTTGTAAGACTAACCCTTAAAGAACCTGAAAAAGTACATAAACTATGTGAGCTCTCTTTAGAAACCAATTTAAGATATGCGAAAGCAATTATTGATGCAGGTTGTACTCCTAGTCTGACAGATGCTATGTCGTCCTGTACAGTGATAAGTCCGAAGCAATTTAAGGAATTCTCATATCCATACTTAAAAAAGCTTATTGAATATATACATTCAAGAGGTAAAAGCGATACCCTACATATTTGCGGAAAGACGAACAGGATATGGGACTTAATGGTGGAAGCCGGTGCGGATTGTATTAGTATTGACAATGATGCTGACCTGTTGGAAGCAAAGAAAACTGTTGGAGCAAAAGTAAGGTTGATGGGTAACGTAAGGCCATCGGAGGTTATGCTTGAAGGAACTGAAGATACTGTCAGACATGCGACAATTGAATGCATCAAAAAGGCATACGACAACCCGAAGGGATATATTGTAGCATCAGGTTGCAGCCTTCCTACAGAAACTCCTTTTAAAAATATACATGCAATGATGGATACTGTGCGAGAAATAGGCTATCCGGTTAACAGCAGAATTCTGGAAAGTGGTGAAATGTAGTGAGTATTATTAGTCCAAAAGAGAGAATTATAAGGGTTCTTAATAAAGATAAAGTGGATCGTCCTCCAGTGGTTTGCCCAGGTGGAATGATGAACGCAGCAATTGTTGAGGTGATGAACAAAACAGGACACACACTACCTGATGCGCATCATGATGATAAGCTCATGGCTGAACTTTCGCATGATGTATATGAATATACAGGCTTCGAAAATTTCGGTATTCCGTTTTGTATGACTGTTGAAGCGGAGCTGTTAGGCAGCAGTATTAACTTTGGGACACTTGAGTGTGAACCAAAGATTGAGAAGGAAGTATTTCCATCAGTAACGGATGTTGAATACAGGAATATTCCTGAAATTCTTAAAAAGGGCAGAGTAGAAACGGTTATACAGGCAGGCTACCACCTGTCGAAAAAATATTCTGATGTACCTGTTATAGGAAACTTGACGGGTCCTATCAGTACAGCAGCATCCATAGTAGACCCAATGAGCTTTCTGAAAGAGCTTCGAAAAGACAGGGAAAATGCACACAAGGTAATTGATTATGTTACCGATTTTCTGATTGAGTATGCAAAACTTATGATAGATAACGGTATAGACCTGATATCAATAGGAGATCCCACGGCTACAGGTGAAATTCTAGGGCCGAAAATGTTTGAGGAGTACGCTGTAAGGTACATAAATAAACTGGTGGAAGGTATACATTCAGTAAAAGCCCCTGTAATAGTACATATTTGCGGAAATATGAATACAGTGAAAGGCCTTATCCCACAAATCAAATCTGATGCAATAAGTACAGATGCAATGGTAAATCTTCGTTTGTTGAAGGAAGAGTTTCCTTCACTTACGACAATGGGAAATTTAAGCACCTACCTCCTTGAATTTGGTACTCCTGAAAAAGTCTCAGGACAGACAGAACGCCTGCTAAGTGATGGGATTGACATTATTTCTCCAGCTTGCGGCTTAAGCACATCCTCTTCAATTGAAAACATTCAGTCTCTGACGAACACGGTAAAGGAGAGTGGTCAGTAATGGTAGAAGTGGTCTTTTACCAAGATAACAAAGCTGTAACCGTTGAAGAGGGAACTACCATACTTATGGCAGCCCGCAAAGCCGGAATTGTAGTTGAATCTCCGTGCAATGGCATAGGAACCTGCGGGAAGTGCAAGGTTAAGCTGGACAGAGCATCTTTAAAGAATGTTGTTTCAAAGGGTAAACATCACCTTTCTAAGGATGAAGAGGAGCAGGGTTATGTACTGGCTTGCAAAACGCAAGTTATTGGAAATATCACTGTAAATTCAATTCAAAATCAGAAAAACAATACACTGAAGATATTAAGCAAAGGACAAAGTTTTGATATAAGCCTTGAACCACTAATAAAAAAGGTATATTCACAGAAGGAGAACTATACCAGGGTATTTGCCGGAGAGAAAGAATTAGGAAGAGAGCTTGGTGATACCAGTGGAAAAAGCTATGGAGCAGTTGTGGATATAGGAACTACTACTTTAGTTGCAGCTATTGTAAATTTAAACGACGGTTCTGAACTTGGTACTGTGTCAGCCTTGAACCCTCAAGCTGTTTATGCACAGGATGTTCTGTCAAGAATTAAGTTTTCATCTGACGATAACGGACTTTCTACAATGTATTCAGAGGTAATAAAGGAAATTAACCGTATGATCCATGAAGTTTCTGATAATTGCGGTGTCAGCACAGAAAATATATATGAAATTATTTTCAGCGGCAATACATGCATGATCCATCTAGCTTCAAATACCAACCCTGAATCGTTAGGAAAGTATCCATACACGCCAAAGGTTAATGGTGGTATGTATTTAAACGCTTCAGAATACAAAATTGACATATCCAGCTTCGGTATCATATATCTTCCTCCGATTATTTCGGCATATGTTGGTGCGGATATTACTTCAGGAGTTCTTGCATCGCAGCTCCATGAAAAGAATGGTATTACATTATTTGTGGACATTGGCACTAATGGAGAAATGGTTATTGGTTTTGATGGGAGCCTTTCCGCCACATCAACTGCAGCAGGTCCTGCCTTTGAAGGCATGAACATAACCCACGGGATGAGGGCGGGACATGGTGCAATTGAGTATTTTGAAGTTTTAGAAGAGGGAATAAGTACTAAAGTGATTGGTGATACGAAAGCTTCAGGAATATGCGGAAGCGGACTTATAGATATAGTCGGCGAACTTGCAGATACCGGTGTGATAAATAAAACAGGTAAATTTGTTGACCCTGAATCAAGCAGCTTGCATCAAACCTTGAAAGAAAAGTTGATAAAACTGGATGGTAAATTGGTTTTTAAAATTACTGAAGATGTTTTTCTTTCGCAAAAAGACATAAGGCAGGTTCAGTTGGCAAAGGGTGCGGTACGGGCTGGAATAGAGTTTTTGCTTGCAAGTAAGGGTGTAAAAGCTGAGGATGTAGATAAAGTGCTTATAGCAGGTTCGTTCGGGTACCATCTCAGAGCAAAAAGTCTTATCAATATAGGGCTTCTGCCAAAGGAATTCGAAGGAAAAATAGAATTTATCGGCAATACATCAAAATCCGGTGGGCATGCATTCTTACTAAACAAAGCCTACAGAAATCAGATGGAGAAAGTGGTTAAAAACGTAGAGGTGTTGGAATTGGCAAATTATAAGGACTTTGACAAGGTATTTGTCAAGTGTCTGAATTTTTAATAGGAGATGATAGTATGAACAGTGACAGAAAAAGTTTGAGCTGTTCCGAATGCAGTGTATATAACTGTTACCGGAGAGACAAGAACTTTCCGGATTTTTGTTTGACTACAAAAACAGCCAATAAAGAGATTGAGAAAGTCAATGAACTCTATAGAAACGATGAATTGGTTTCAAAAATCTCTCATGCAGCTGCAGAAATTGAGGGAACCTACTATGGGAAACTGACAAGGGTAGAGGAAATAGTAGCCTTTGCCAAAAAAATCAATGCAAAAAAGATTGGAATTGCAACCTGTATTGGATTAATTAACGAAACGAAGATTTTTGCCAAAGTTCTTAAAGCTAAAGGGCTAGAGAGCTATAGTGTTATCTGCAAGGTTGGGTCCACTGACAAAACAGAAGTGGGAGTTAAAGAGGAGCTGAAAGTTCAACAAGGCTGCCACGAGTCACTTTGCAATCCGATTTTACAGGCAAAATTACTTAACAAGGAAAAAACAGACCTCAATGTAATTGTTGGTTTATGTGTTGGACACGATTCATTGTTTATAAAATACTCTAAAGCTTTGGTGACAACACTTATAACCAAGGACAGGGTGCTAGGCCATAATCCGGCAGCAGCACTTTATACAAGTGGTTTTTATTATAAAAAACTTTTTCAGGAAGGCGATATTTAAAATTTCGGGGGGTTAATTAAAATGAAAAAAAGAGTTTTAGTTGGTATTTTATTATTGATAGCTATTTTGAATGTTCTTTGTGGATGCAGTGGTGATAAACCAGTAAACAACACGAACAAAACCGAGGCAACATCAGGTTCTCAAAATACCAAGAAGGACTTAAAGAAAATCAATATTGGCTATCTGGCTTCGCCAGGACATGTGCTTTATTTTGTGGCAAAAGAAAAGGGTTTCTTTCAGGAGCAAGGCTTAGATGCTGAGCTGTTCTTGTTTACAAATTCAGGTGAAGGATTGAATGCCATTAATTCCGGAAAAATTGATGTTGGGTCTTTTGGTACAGCTGCACCATTAACTTTTATTGCAAAAGGTACAGACTTTACTATTTTTGGAGGACAGCAAACAGAAGGCCATGGTATAATTGCAACTCCTGAAAAAGCAAAAGAGTTGACTGATTTAAACAGTTTCAAGGGAAAAACTATTGCTACTGTGAGACTTGCTACTGGAGATGTTGTATTTAGGGGAGCGTTAAAAGAAGCGGGCATTGACTGGAATAAGGATTTGACAATTAACGAGTTGGATTCTCCGGCAGCAGTGCTTGAAGCAGTCAAAAAAGGAAGTGTTGATGCTGGAATTGTGTGGACTCCTTTCATTAAGCTTGCTGAAAAACAGGGGCTTCAAATAGTAAAATACTCTGGTGATTTGGTTAGTATGCATACTTGCTGCCGTCAAGTTGCCCAAACTTCAAAAATTAAAGAAAGTCCGGAGGTTTATGAAAAATTTGAGGCGGCGTTAATTAGAGCATATAAATTCTATATGGAAAATCAGGATGAAACTGTGGACATTATGTCTAAATATGTGAAAGTAGATAAAGACGTCCTGAAGGCAGAAACTTATGGTGGACATATTCATAGTATTCCTGATCCGGATAAGGCAGGAGTAGAAAAATTCTGGGACTTAATTAGACAGTCAGGCTATATTACTTCAGATTTAGATATTAATAACTATATTGATACAACAATTTATAAGAATGCACTTGATGATGTAATTAAACAATATCCTGAAGAAGGAGTTTATAAAAAGCTTAAGGCGGAATTTAAAGAGTAAAGGGGGAACTAAGAGGGTGCTAAAAAGTAAAATTACATTAAAAAATGTTTCTTTAAACTATTCAGATCAGAATAACTCTTTTTGTGCTATCAAAGAAATCAGCTTTTCTATTAAGAAAGGTGAATTTGTAAGTATTATCGGTCCTAGCGGATGCGGCAAAAGTACTCTCTTGAGTTTACTTACAGGGCTTAATTTCCCCACTGACGGATATATTCTGATTGACGGAGAACAGATACAGGGTACCGGGACTGAACGAGGAGTTGTTTTTCAGCATTATTCATTATTTCCATGGATGAGTGCCCAGAAAAATTTGATTTTTGGATTAAAGCAACTGCATAGAAAAAAAAGCAAAAAAGAACTGGAGGAAATAGCAGATAAGTACCTTTCAATGGTTGGACTTAAGGATTTTAAAAACAAATACCCCTCACAATTATCGGGAGGAATGCAGCAGAGGGTCGCAATTGCGAGGGCATTTGCAATGAACCCGGGTATTTTATTAATGGATGAACCCTTTGGAGCTGTTGATGCTAAGAACAGGGTAATTCTTCAGGAACTCCTTTTAAATCTTTGGAATAATGGAAATGAGAGAAAAACAATAATACTGGTTACCCATGATATTGATGAAGCGATACTGTTGTCCGACAGGATTATAGTAATGTCAGCAAGTCCGGGTACTGTAAAAGAGGAGATAAATATTGACTTTGAGAGGCCAAGAGAGAGGTCTTTACTAATTAAGTCAGAAAAGTATGCTAAGCTTAGGAATAAGTTGGTAAATCTTTTCTATGATGACCTGATTGAAAAAATAGGTGGAGCAGAAGTTGTTATTTAAAGCTGTTTGAAAGGGAGATTATGATGAAAAAAATATTATCTGCAACCAATGTCCTATTTCTTCTAGCTTTGCTGCTGGAGCTTATTCCATCAAAAAGAGAAGGGATTGAACCTCTATACTATATTGCTGTAGTATTGTTTTTAGGACTGTTTTATATATTAAATGCTGTTTTTACAAAAGACAAAGAGAAAGTTGAAACAATAGGTGATGTTACCGCAATTATCTTGAGTTTGTTGATTGTGTGGGAACTTGCAACAGCTAAATTTGATTTGCTGGAGAAGTTTCTTTTCCCTGCACCATCAGTAGTTTTTTCATTATTTATATCGGAATGGAAGGAGCTTTTGAAAGGCTTTATAAGCTCTATCCAGCTACTATTTGGAGGGTATGTGCTTGCGCTGTTGGCTGCAATTCCTCTTGCATTGTTTATCGGCTGGAGAAAAAGACTTTATAGGGCCGTTAAACCCCTAACAAAGGTACTCGGCCCAATTCCGACAATAGTATATATTCCATATGCAATTGCCTTGTTACCTACTTTTAAGGCTTCCTCAATCTTTATTATTTTTATAGGTGCCTTTTGGCCAATATTTATAAACACTCTAAACGGGGTATTTAATGTGGAGAAGAGGATTGTTGATTCTGCAAAAGCTATAAATGTCAATGAAAGATCGATGCTTTTCAATGTTATATTACCGGCTGCCATGCCTTCTATAATCAGTGGAGCTACAATTGGACTTGTGCTGTCTTTTATATTGTTGACTGCTGCCGAAATGATTGGAGCTACTTCCGGGCTTGGCTGGTATGTTAAGTATTTTTCTGACTTCGCTGACTATCCAAGAGTTATTGTAGGAATTATTTTTATAGGATTTGTTGTAAGTGTAATTACGTTTTTATTTGACAAAATTGAAGGCTATTTATTGAGGTGGAGAAGCTGATAAGGAATTTTGAAAGAATAAAAAAGTAAGTAAAACCTATTGACTGGGATTAAATATTGGGTTAAAATAAAGTAAACAGATAGGAATTGTAGAATAAGAAAGAATTGATTGAACTTGCTGACTAGATAACTAGAGGCTGCGTTCCATTATTGGAATGCGGCCTTTTTGTTTTAACCTCTTTCGAACGAAGTGAAAAAGGTTAAGTTGCAAGGTTAGCACCCTGAAGTTATTTGGATTTAAGGAAAGAGAAGGGGGAGAGTAGGAATGACTAATTCAAAAGAAATTGTGCTTAAGTCATTCAGAAGAGAAGAAACGGAATATATACCGGTTGGAGCTTTTCTTGGTGGAAGCTGGCCGATAATTAACTCGGGGTTAACGCTGGAAAGCCTGATTGGTGATGTCCCAAGGACTGCAAAAGCTTTTTACGAGGTTAATGAAAGGATAAATGCAGATATACTTATGGTTGGTGTCGGCTCTACAGCTCTTCTTATAAAGGCTTTAGGCGGGGAAATTAGATTTGATAATAAGGGTGCACCACAGATTATATCTGAACTGATAAAAAATGAGGATGACTTGTCTGAGTTAAGTATTTCAAAAGCCATTAATGACCCGCAAGTCCAATGGCTGAGGGATGTTGCCAGAGAGGTTTTAAGGCTCTCTGAAGAAAAAAGATTAATTTTAGCCAGCGGGCGTGCGCCTTTTACGCTTGCTACGCAGCTATTCGGCCTTGAAAAGTTCTCAAAAGCAATTTATAAAAATCCTGAAATGGTACAAAGAATTCTTGAATTTACTACAGAACTCTCTCTTACTTATTTCAAATTTATGATTGAGGAAGGAAATGTGCACGGGGCTTTTATTGCAGACCCAAGTGCCTCTGGAGATGTTATATCCAAAAAGCATTTTGAAAAATTCGTTTTAACCTATTTGGAGAAGGTAGTCAAAGGAATTAAAGAACTCCAGAAGCCGGTAATGCTGCATATTTGTGGTGATATTACCGATAGGTTGAGCCTTATAGCTTCCACAAGGATAGACAGCCTTTCAATAGATACGAAAGTAGATGTAGCAAAGGCGGTAGAGATTATCGGAGATAAAATTTCTGTTGCAGGGAATGTTGATCCTGTAAATGTTTTAGAATTTGGTACAGTGGAGGATGTTATAAGTGCAACTTCACAATGTATCTCAAAGGGAACGACAAAAAGAGGTTTTATATTACTACCGGGATGTGATCTGGCAGGAGATGTGCCTGAGCATAATATCAAGACTTTCATAGATACAGCACACAGATGGAATATAAAATAAACGAATGGAGTGGTTTGAAATGAAGCGATGTTGTTTTAGTTTTGACTATAAACAAACAAAAAAATTTAGGAGCATTCCTTAGGAATTGCAATTTAAGGATCATTAAAAATAATTGTGGAAGGTGAAATGAAATGAGTATAAGTGAGGTAAAGAATTATATAGAAGAAAACAACATACATACAGTTGAGGTGGGCTTTGCAGATATAAACGGAGTCTTGAGAGGAAAAAGACTTCCTGCAAGACATTTTCTAAAAATAGCCCAAAGCGGGACCGGACTTGCAAAGGCCCCTTTTGCATGGGATGTTCAATGCGGAGTATATGATGATATTGAGATTGCCAACTTTAACAATGGATTTCCGGATATGTTTGCGAAACCGATTTTAAATACTTTAAGAAGGATACCATGGAGGGAGGGCAGTGCTTTTGTGTTTGCCAAGCTTGTAGATGAGCATGGAAACCCTGTGGTTGTAAATCCGCGTGAGGTGCTAAAAAACGTGCTTAGGAGATATGAGGAGAAGGGCTACAGACCTTTGGTGGGGTCGGAACTGGAATTTTACCTTTTTGATTCAGAGAAAAAACCTGTATTTAATGGAATACAATGCTACTCCTTGTATAGAGGTGCTGAGCTAGAGTATGTAATCGAGGAAATGAGAAATGGACTTGAGGGTTTGGGAATAGAGCTGGAAGCTTTTCATATAGAGTATGGACCTGGTCAAATTGAAGTTATTCCCGAATACGGGGATGCTTTGGAGATGGCGGATAAAACTGTCCTAATAAAGAACTCAATAAAGGAAATTGCACGCAAGCATGGGCTTTATGCATCCTTTATGGCAAAACCATGGGCACAGGAATCGGGCAATGGGTATCATGTACATCAAAGTTTATGGGATGCTGATCTGGAAATTAATTATTTCAATAAGGATAAAAACATAGCAGATAGCTATCTGGCAGGACTTGTGAAGCATGCAAGAGACTTTATGGTGCTTGGAGCTCCTACAATAAATGATTATAAACGTTTTCAGCCAAATTCCTTTGCACCCACAAATGCAACCTGGGCCCATGACAATAGAACAGTGTCAACACGTTCGTTATTGGGACTTGGGAATGGCAGCAGGTTTGAACAAAGAAACGGTTCAGCGGCTGCAAATCCATACTTGATTATTGCTGCAAGCCTTGCTTCGGGATTGGATGGAATTGAAAACAGACTAACGCCACCTGAAAATCTTGAAAAAGAGGCTGTTCAATTTCCAAAGACTCTTGATACTGCTTTAAATTATTTTGAAGCAAGTACTCTAGCTAAGGAATTCTTTGGTGAAGAATTTGTGAAGTTATTCATTACGTTGGGAAGACATGAGGTGGAACTTTATAACAGTGCAATAACGGACTGGGAGTGGAACAGATATTTTGAAATTATTTAATTGTTAACTATAATACTGGTCAGCTGGGCATTTCAAAAGGCGAAATTGATGACATTCAAGTATAATGCTTTAAATAATGACTTTTTGAATTGCCCCTAATACCGACCTTATATAAAGGAGGAAGTATATTGAACTATATAGACGAAAAAGTAGCACCAAAAAGAGAGGAAAGGCTGGGTACCTGCGTTGACTTTGGAGGATCTGCCTGCGACCTTAAGAAGAAATTCAAGGGAGGATGCATGAAAAACAACGACAGGGGTTTTTGTCAGGGTTCCATATGCCAACTGCTGCCGGGACTATCAATGCTAAATACCATTCCTGATTCGGTGGTAATAGTTCATGGTTCACTTGGCTGCGGAGGTGCCGGACACTCACAGAGTGCAGCTGTCAGAGGAAGACAGATGTTAGGCGGAAGTACCAATCCAAGAGGAACTCTGTGGCTGTCGACAAATTTAAATGAAAAGGATGTTGTTACAGGTGGAGAGGCAAAACTTGAAGAGGCTATTATCGAAGCCGACAGGCGATATCGCCCTGCGTCCATAATTGTGGTATCCAGTTGTGTTCCCGGAATTATCGGAGATGATTTGGACGGAGTGGTTGCCAAAGTCCAACCGCAAGTAAATGGTATTATACTGCCTGTTCATTGTGAGGGATTTAAGACAAAGGTAATGGCAACTGCGTATGATGCAGTTTATCATGCCATTTCACGAAATCTTCTCGAAAGTGAAAAGGATAAAGAACGGATTTATAAAAATGAAATAGAAGAAGCGACTGAAAAAATTCGTCGCAGTAAGCAGGTTAATCTGATGAATGTGTCATCCGGAACACCAGGAGATGAAAAAGAGCTTACCAGACTGCTTAATGCTTTAGGACTGGAGGTACGGATTTTTCCGTGTTTTGCTCATCCGGAAGATATGAAATATGCAACACAGGCAGCTTTATCCATCAGTACCTGCCCTACACATGATGATTATTTTTTGAAATATTTAAAGGAAAAATATGATGTTCCATATTTGCTTAAATACATGCCAATAGGAATTGAAAATACAAATGCATGGCTTAGGGATGTTGCTAAGTTTTTTCATCTCGAGGAAGAGGCGGAACGACTCATTGAGAGGGAGACAGCAGAACTTGAGCTTTCACTTAAACCAATACGAGAAAATTTAAAAGGGAAAAAAGCCATGCTTAGTTCTGGTGAAGTTCGAACCCTTGCAACAGCCGTATGGCTTAAAGAGCTAGGCTTGGAAATTGTTGCTGTAAGACCTTATCACTATGATGAATTTGGAGAACCGGCACTTGACAGTTTGATTGAAAAAGATCAGGAATTACAGGTGAATGTTGGAACTGTGCAGCCTTTTGAAACTGCAAATATAATTGAAAAAAACAAGCCTGACATCTATCTAGGTCACAATTCTGACAATGTATGGGCTGCAAAATCAGGTATACCGGTCCTGCCTATTTATGGAGGTCCTAACACCTATGTGGGTTATACAGGAGCCTTTGATTTGGCAAGAGGCATCAACAGGGTTTTAAAGAATCCCGCATTTAATAAAAACATAAGGAAAAATGTAAGACAGCCTTATTTTAGTAATTGGTACACCGATCATCCATATAAATATATTGTACAGGAGGATGAAAATTTATGAACGACAGATTTATTGAAAGGCCAAGATCCTTTTGTGCACTTGGCGGTGCAATGTTAACTGCAGGGGCCATACCAGGTGTGGTACCCATACTTCACACAGCGATGGGCTGCGGAGGAAGTATTTATTGGAACCAGGTTGGAAGTACTGGCTATTTAGGAGCAGGATATTGCGGAGGAATGGCGGTTCCAAGCTCAAATGTCAAGGAAAAGGACATAATATTTGGTGGTACGGAAAGACTTGCCGAACAAATAGAAAATACGGTTAAACTGGTTGAAGGAGAGCTCTATATTGTTCTTACCGGTTGTATGACTGACATAATCGGGGATGATATTCACTCAGTCATTAGAGAATTCCGAGAAAGGGATATAAATATAATCGGGGCTGAAACTGGCGGATTTAAAGGCGACGGGTACAAGGGATATGATCTTGTACTTAAGACCATTATAGAAAATTACATTGAAAAAAAGCCGCAGAAAAGTAAAAACAAAGTGAACTTATGGGGGATAGTTCCAGGACAGGATGCCTTTTGGAGAGGAAATCTGAATAATTTGAGAGCACTCCTAAGTAAGTTGGGGTTGGAAGTAAACACCTTCTTTAGTGAAAGCGATACTTTGGAAGGTATAAAAAATTCCGGAGATGCAGCTCTTAACATTTTGGTCTCTGAAGTCTATGGTATAGATTCAGCAGAAGCCTTTAAGGATATACATTCTGTGCCTTATATAACTTTCCAACTACCAATCGGACCTTCAGCAACTGAAGAATTTATTAGAAAGGTGAGTAGTGTTCTTGATATAGATAGTAGTTTGAGTGATAATGTAATTGAGAGTGAAAATTCACTATATTACAGATATGTAGATAGAATCGCAGATACATACAACGATCAGGATTTCCAAAGATATGTCGTAGTTGTTGGAGACTGGAACTATTCGGTGGCCCTGACAAGATTTTTGGCAGATGACTTGGGCTGGTTACCGGAATTGACAGTAATTACTGATTTTTTTGATGAAGATAAAGATGTTAAAATAAATGAGAGTTTAGCCAAGTTATCCTCCGGGTATAAAACAAAAGTCGTATATGAAACTGATGCCTCGGAGGTTCAGTATCATTTGAGCAGGCATTGGCCCCAGTCAAACGGTCAGAAGTTTTATGATTCGTTTAGTCCGGCATTTGTAATAGGAAGCCATTTGGAACGGCAACTTGCGGTAAATATTGGAGCAGGGCATTTGACTGTGACATATCCTGTAGGAAATAGAGTTGTGCTGACAAGAGGTTATACGGGTTATATGGGTGGACTTAATTTGATAGAAGATATTTTCAGTGTGCTTGTTGCGCAGAGGTAAATAGTTTCTTATTTTTAGCATTTGGAGAACACTGGTTGCTCATAGTTCAAGATAAAAAGTTTTATTTTTTATCTTGAGTGAGCAATCCTGCTTTAGCAGCAAAGAGACCATAAATGTTGTGGGAAAGTTGAATGAATAAGTAAGGCTGGCTCTAAAATATGGGGATTGTGGAAACTTAAATAAAATGAGTAAAATTAATTTGGCAGGTGGTTTGATTTGGGAAAGTTACTTATTATCAAGACAGGAATAACATATGATTCAGTTATAAAAAAATATGGAGACTATGATTATCAAATTGCCACACAGATTGGAATTCCATATGAAGATCTTTTGGTAGTTCCGGTATATGAGAATATTGAGCCGGCTTTAACTGGGGAGGTTTCTTCAATTATTATTACCGGATCAGATGCCATGGTTACCGATCTTAAGCCATGGAGCGTAGCAACTGCAAAATGGCTTCGCCAAATTATTCATAGTGGAATACCTATATTAGGGATCTGCTATGGACATCAGCTTCTTGCTCAAGCTTTAGATGGCTTGGTAGATTACCATCCTTTAGGAAAGGAATATGGTGAAGTTGAAATAAGTCTTACTGCGGATGGAGAAAAAGACCCGTTGCTTAGTGCATTGCCCTCGAATTTTACAGGATATGTTGCACATTCCCAGTCCATAATAAAGCTTCCGCCAAATGCAAGGGTTCTTGCAAAAAGTACTTTTGAGGCTTCACATGCAGTTCGTTTTTGCAAAAACGTATGGGGAGTTCAATTCCATCCTGAGTTTAATGGAGATATAGCCAGAATACATGTTGAAGAGGAAAAAGAACTACTTGCTATGAATGGGGTTGATGTCGAAAAACTTAGCCAAAGCATTCAGGATAATGATTATGGAAGGATTCTTCTGCAAAGGTTTTTTGAGCTATCGAAATAATTGCATTGAAAATCATCGGACTTTGAAAAATTAAACTTTCGAGTCGATGATTTTTTATGTGTTAATTGAATTATTCAACCGGTTGAATAGTTAGTTTTGTAGCAAGTATTGTAAAGAAGACCAGGATCTTTTGGAAAAAATAGTTTTGACACCCAGGCGCTGAGCTTCTTTCTTAATATTCTTGCATAGGGCATGATTGACGTAGTCAGTAAAAACCAGTACTAAATCAGAGTTCTGGGGTATTTCAATGCATTTATGATTACTTTTTCTGCCACTTATATGCTTTAAAATGCAGAAGCCATTTTTGCAAAGGTGGCAATTGATACCTTTTATATTGTCTCCCCCAATAATTGTAATACCCATAGAATCACTCCCTTTCTATTAGCTCCTGATTAAAAAAGTCTACTGAATGTTCAATTAATTCCCGCTTCCAGGACTGTCTGCTGAATAAATGATCTGCTCCATCAATTACTGTCAATTTTGCCTTATCACCGTAAGTTTCCAGGTATTTTTCCGAAGCGTTCAGTGAAACCACTTCATCACCACTCCCGTGGAGTAGAAGTATATCCCCTCTATATTCGGAAGCTATGCTGTAAATATCGGTCTTCTTAATATCTTCAACAAATTTTTTACCTATCAATAAACCATCATATTCGTGATAGCCATTATTAAGGAATTCCGAGTAGCCTTGCCCTATAAAATCATTAATTACTATTTCTGACATATTTCCAGCCGGAGACCAAAGGCATAAAGATTTTATATCTTTACCATGTATTCCTGCAAGCATACTTGCAACAGCTCCACCCATACTGAATCCAACTACGCCTATTCTTTCGACATCAACAAAGTCGAGGGATTTTACATACTCTAAAATGTTTTCGGCATCTTCCAGTTCACCGGATAAAGTCATATTAATGAATTCTCCGTCACTTTCTCCGCTGCCGGCAAAGTCGAATCTTACACTAGCAAATCCTAAATCTGCTAATACTTTTGAAAATTTAACAAACATAAAATGCGGGCCCATTTTGTTTCCACCAAATCCATGAAGTATTATTATTGTTGGAAGCTTTCCGTTTACTTGATCTGGGGTATTAATCATGCCTCTTATGGTTAGGTTTCTGCTTTTTATCTCAACTGCCTTCTGCATAGAAAAAACTCCTTTCGATAATAATTTAAAGCAAAGTAAGTATATAGGAATACTATTGATTTAATGTTACTATAAATATTATCCATTGTCAACCAAAATATAGTACAAAAATATTGAGTAAATATATATGAATAAAAAGCAAAAAGGCCTGATTCCGCAACAATGTGAAACCAGACCTTTTAGCACTATATAAGTTTGTCAAGGAAAATTAAGTTATAACTACTACAACTATACAACAAAAGAGTTAATACTGTACCCAATCATCTTAAAAGAATTATGGACAAGCCGATTGAAATACCCTCTCGTTGATAAGTGATAGCATGGAAAAATCTCAGAGGTTATTATACATAATAACATTTTGGTAAATAAGGTATGTATCAGTTAGGGTTTAATAAAGTAATTTTTGTCAGCAAAATATCCCCTATATGACCCAAAGTTTTTAGAATCACTATTTAGTTCAGCATAAGTTATTCTATTGTAATAATCATAGTAAGCATTACCACCCATAACTTGAATAAATGGTATTAATGGTATCAATATTTCGTTATAAGCACTTAAATCAACCTCATTCGGATAGGAATAATGACTACCTTCATCAAAATAAATATATTTAGGGTTACTAAATTACCGTCATTATCTTTAAAGTAAAATTTAACCATGTGTGAACCAATATTAAGTTCACATTTGTATCTATCACGGTAAGCAGTTATATCAGGAACGTGAGGATTATTAAAATCTTCCGATAATTCGAAAGTAATGTTACTGAATAATTTTTTTAGATCATTTATTGATATTAATACAGCTTCATTATTAATATCGGACGGAGAAGCGATTAAGTTTGTTATAACCTGTTTGCCGTTTAGAATGAGTTCCACAGGTTTACTAGGATTGATTATTCTGGGAATAGGATTGGGGTCGCGTTCATTATAATCTATTATTATTTTTTTCGTATCTGCTTCCCACTCCACATCACAACCTATACTTTCACAAATAAACCTTAAAGGAACCATCGTTCTCCCGTTTATAATTATAGGTGCAACATCTAAATCAAAGTATATATCGTTGATGTATGCTTTTTTACTGTTTGCCTGTAGTTTTATAGTTCTATCTTTTTTATACGCGGTAATAGTTTTTGTTGAATCATCCCAGTTGATTTGAACACCTGTTTCTTCAAAAATATTCCTTAGAGGCACTAAGATCCTTCCGTTTAAATTAATAGGTTCTACATCAAAATCTAAAACTTTCCGATTTAACGATACAGTATAAATAATAACGTTAGGCTTAACATGTTTTTCAACAAAATTTAAAATTCAATTGGGTATCTTACTTCCAGTATATTAAAGGAAGAGTCTCCGGCAGTTTCAAATACAACAGTTTGAACAGATTTCTCACTAGAGAGATTTACTTTATGATAGCCACTTGCACGAAAATTCATAGTGCTTCCTGCATAATACTGATAAAAATTGCCGAGTATTTTCATAATTCCATTTGTTAATAGTCCTTTATGACTTTCTGTTGATCTGGTCAAAAAGTCGCCATTTATCATAATAAAGTCATCCGAATTAACCATCTTTAAAATGCCAGAACTACTTTCACCTTTTAGCGATTGTATCTTATAGGATCCTTTTATATTTAAGTTACCGCTATTTACAAACAAAATTCCACCAGGTTGAATTAAGTCTCCATTAATTTGCATTTTCCCATTATTTAAGTTAAGAGTTCCAGAATTTATATATAAATTTCCGTTTATTTCTAAATTGTGGCCGGCCAAATCAAAATTTTTATTAATAGTAACACTGCTATTAATAACTCTATCAGTTGTAAGACTTCCTGAAAGTTCTTCACTAGAAGCGAATGCTATCTGATTAAAATTAGTTACGCAGATAACAAGTGTCATTAATAGAAGAATATATCTTTTTACTTTTTTAAACGCTATTTTAATACCTTCCTTTTAAATATCAATTTTTTCTATGCTTGATAAGCATTTCCTTGGTGGAAAAGCAAGCTAAAGCTATACGTAAATTCCAAGGCATAAGGAAATGATATTTGATATGTAAATTGTACCAAAATTCAAATGTTTTCACAAGCAACAGACATAATTTTTAATGACCACTCCATTTGTCTCTATAGTTGGGGGTATTCTAAGTCAGATAGCATCCAATATAACTAACTATTGGATGCTATCTGACTTAGAACTAGTACAGTTCTATTTCCTATACCTACACCCATAGTAGAATACAAAAAAGAACAATTGGATACCAAGGAAGAATTTATAGATACTATAGTGTTTCCAGAAATTATTATCAAATTGAAGCAGGGAATGGGAAGATTGATTCGATGTGAAACAGATACCGGGATTATAGCAGTTCTGGATTTTAGGATTAGTAAAAACGGCAAGGACAGGAAGCGGGTATTGAAAGCTTTGAACCATTTTAGAGTGACAGATTCAATTGATGATGTAAGGGATTTTATTAGAGAAGTGAAGGAAGAGGATTATTTCAAAAATGAAGGGTTAAGAATTAGTTTAAATTGAACTTTTTATAGGGGCTCATGCTGATTGACTTGAAAAAAGCCTGTTTGAGCAATTTAAATAGTATATCTAAACATATAAATGAGTGTTTAAGAATATTATTTACTAAGGCACATTAGGTAATTCGAGTTGTCTTTTTATTAAGATCTAAAAATACACCAAAAGCTTTTAATGAAAGATACTTGTCTTTGTTTATCGTTTACATAATGTACACATTCAAAAAATTAAAACTTAATACTTGCTTGTGTTTGGCTAAATTAAGCTTAACAAAGGTGCAATAATTAAAATGATCATCTAATTTGAGGTAGGTGGTTTTTGTGAAGGATCTATTTTGTGACTCAAAGAATAAATCTTCAAAAATTGTCAAGGTTAACAGTATTTATAGCGAACAAGGTCAGGACTTTGAAAGTATTTTGAAAAACGCGATAAAAAATATACTGATAGATGGGAAAATACCTGGGAGAGCTTTGGAATTGAACAAGCTGACAGTTTCCGTAAATCGGACAAAAGAGGAGGAGTTTTGATGTATGCTCCAGGGTAACCATTTTAGTGATTCAATGATTTACAATGCAGGCATATATCTGAGGCTGTCAAAAGAAGATGAAGCAGCCGGTCATTCGGAGAGTATTGGCAATCAGAGAGATTATATAACCTCCTATGTTTTAGAACAGGGATGGAATATTATTGATGTTTATATTGACGATGGTTTTAGCGGATTAAACTTTGACAGACCTGCATTTAAGAAATTAATAGAGGATATTGAAAATAAAAAGGTCAATTTGGTTATAACAAAGGATCTATCCAGGCTGGGTAGAGATTATATTGATACAGGTTATTATTTGGAACGATATTTTCCACAAATGAAGGTTAGATACATTGCATTGAGCGATGGCATAGACACATTTGCAAATACTTCCAGTAATGAAATGAGTCCATTTAAATCGGTTATTAATGATTTATATGCAAAGGACATATCCAAGAAGATTCGAACGGTTTTGGATACAAAAAGAAAAAATGGACAATTCATAGGTGCTTTTGCTCCTTATGGATATAAGAAAGACTCCTATAACAAGAACAAATTTGTTATTGATGATGAGGTTGCACCTGTTGTAAAAAGGATTTTCTCAATGTATTTGAAGGGAGAGAGTATTAATAGCATTAAAAAGACCCTGAATACTGAAAAAGTACCATGTCCGGCAAAATACAAAGAAGCAAACAGTACGTATAGAAATGCAATGGTTAAGCGTTATTTGTGGACACATGAAACCGTAAAGCGAATATTGATCAATCCTTCATATAAGGGAAACATGGCACAAGGAAAGCAGGTCAAAATAAACTATAAGATTGGAAAATTCAGAAAAATCCCTTCAAAGGATTGGATTGTTGCAGAAGGTACGCATGAGCCCATTATATCAACGGAAGATTTTGAAATGGTACAAGAAATGATGGAAAAGAAAATAGTAAATTATGATAAGGGTGAAAAGGCTCCTCATCTGCTTAATGGGTTATTGTTCTGTGGGGATTGTGGTGCAAAAATGACTTATCGCAAAAATTCATCTAAAAAAATGATAGTTTTTTGTATGGCTTATAATAAATATGGGCCAAGTCAATGCACCAGTCATTTAATGCATGAAGATGTTTTGGAAGAAAGTGTTATTGAAGAACTAAAAAAATTTTCAAGGCATGTTTTAAAGGAGAGTTTTTATGAGCAACTAAGCACATTCAAGCCAAATAAAGATGACTCTATTGATAAAGAAATAATACAAATTAATAAAAAAATGCTGGAAACAAAAAGTATAATAAAATCACTGTATATTGATAAGGTTAAGGGTATAATTGACGAAGATATGTTTTTGCAAATGTCCAAAGAATTTAATCAGGAAAAGGAAAGGCTTTGTATTCGGTATTCACAACTTCTTGAGAAGAAATCTTCAGCGAAACATTATAAAAGTACAGATTATTTACACATGATAAAGGAAATTGCTAATTTTGATAGTCTTGAAAAAATTTTGCTAACTAAATTGATTGATAGAATAGAAATAACTGATAAGAGAGAAATAAATATATACTACAAATTCAAAAATCCTTATAAATAAGGAATTTTGGACATACAATAGATTCAATTCTCCATCCGGTCCACCGTATTGTGTTATGATATATTTTGCCATTCTGGGATTAGGATTCTTGATTTTTACGGGATATTCCAATTTTTTTTCATAAACCCACATTTTTTAACCTCCTGAAATTATACTTATTTAAAATGAATCAGTTGTTATCTTTCCCATGGCCATGGGCTTTCAATCCATTGCCACGGATATCTGCCAGGTGTTAACTGGGCAATTATCGGTCCATACATTCTTTCGTATTCGTGTCTTAACATGAGTGATCTTCGAACAGCATTGTTATAAATTGCTATAGCGTTCTGATCGCATGGATGTGTATCCAGGTAAAGGAGAAGATCTGTAACAGTAAAATCCGCCGCCATAACCTCTTTTAACAAATTTTCACGATTTTGATCCATTATGACACCTCCTAAGCATCAACAGTATATTCGGGGTCTGCACCATATGGTCTGTCAAGTTCCGGGAAAATTGTACCTGCGCATAGTCCCTTCATAGGTGGATAGATACATACAAGAGTTTGAAACGGTACATATGCATGTGCAAGCTGTGGATCAGCCGGCATAAATGGAGGGGTTATGCAAGGGGGACAATTATTTTTTATATTCATCGCACCAATGTTTGAATTTGGATATAGCATCGTAAAACTCCTTCCGAATTTTTATATTTATTAACATAATATTCGAATATAAATAGAAAGGTTCTTAATTCCGGCACTTACTAATAGAATTATTTATAGTTCAAATGATAGATTTGATAGAGTATAATAATTACAAATAAAACGTTCGAGGGAGCAGAAAATGAGTACAACAATAAAATTGTCTTTATGTCAGATGATGGTAGTCGATGATAAGGATGCCAACATTTCGAAAGCTGTTGAAATGATTGAAAAGTCAGCAAAAAATAAAGCAGATGTAGTTATACTGCCCGAAATGTTTAATTGTCCCTATGATAACAATAAATTTCGTAATTACGCAGAGAGTCTGGAAAACGGGAAGACTATAAAATCTGTTTCAGAAGCTGCAAGGAATTTTGGTGTTCATATTATAGCAGGATCAATTCCGGAAATTCATGAAGATAAACTATATAATACATGTGTTGTTTTTGACAATAATGGGAATACTATAGGTAGGCACAGAAAGATGCACTTGTTTGACATCGAGATACCGGGCAAAATTGAATTCAGGGAGTCGGATACACTTAGCCCCGGAAACGATGTAACAGTTGTGGATATAGGATATTGCAAAATCGGTATAGCAATATGCTATGATGTAAGATTTCCGGAATTGTCCAGACTTATGGCTTTAAAGGGCGCTCAAATAATAGTAGTTCCGGCAGCCTTTAATATGACAACAGGGCCTTTGCACTGGGAACTTTTGATGAGGGCAAGAGCTGTAGATAATCAGGTTTTTGTAGCAGCTGCCTCGCCTGCAAGAAATGAAAGTGCAAATTACAAAGCATACGGAAGTTCGATGGTGGTAGATCCCTTTGCGGAAGTTGTGGCACGTTTGGGAGAGGCGGAAGATATTTTATATTCCGAAGTTGATCTTTCAAAGATTGATAAAGTTAGAAACCAGCTTCCTTTATTAAAGCATAGAAGAGAGGATATATATTTGGTTTTGGAGAAATAATTCTGCTAAGATTAAAATTTAAATTCATTCTTTACAGTTCATAACCAGTATGTTAAAATGTTTTAGGTAAAGTAAACCATTTGCTCGGTTCAAGGGTACTCCGTCCTTCTACTTGGCTAATGGCGCTAAAATTAAAGGAGGATTTTTACATGCAAAAAGAATTAAAACAAGAAATAATAAGCAAACATCAGCTTCATGAAGGTGACACCGGTTCACCGGAAGTTCAGATCGCTATTCTGACAGAAAGAATCAATCACTTAACTGATCATTTGAAGATTCACAAGAAAGATCATCACTCAAGAAGAGGTCTTTTGATGATGGTTGGTCAAAGAAGAGGATTATTAAACTATCTTCAGAAGATTGATATCGCTAGATATCGTGTGATTATCGAGAAATTGAATATCAGGAAATAATGGTGAGCGGAGTATTCCGCTCATTCTTTTAATATTGTAAAGGTAATTGATTACCTTTATTTTTATACATAAGGATAGCGAAAAATAACTTCCTAATTATTATTTTTGTAAACATTATCAAATCAAGTTTTTCGTTATCCGGAGCAGGAACTTATAATTTAAGAATGCTACAGATACATATTTTTATAGCACGTAAATACAATACTTTTTATGTGGAATAATAAATAAGAAAGAAACTTTTAAGTGTCTATAAAATACAAGTGCTACAGGCAGTAGAAGGTAGATTGTGCAGCAAAGTGAAATCGGACTTTTTTAAATAGGATTAGTATAACGTTTTGCTGTAGAATCTACGTCCTACAGTCTGTGGTTAAGACAAAAGGAGGATAAACTGATGCAAAATAGTTTTAGTATGGAATTGGCAGGACGCACTTTGACAATTGAGACGGGGAAATTGGCTCAATTGGCTAATGGATCAGTATTGGTAAGGTATGGTGATACTGTTATTCTTTCCAGTGCAACTGCTTCAGCAAAGCCAAGAGAAGGAATAGATTTCTTTCCGCTAAGTGTTGATTATGAAGAAAGATTGTATTCCGTAGGAAAGATCCCGGGTGGATTCATAAAGAGAGAAGGTAAGCCTTCAGAAAAGGCTATTCTTACTTCAAGAGTAATTGATAGACCATTAAGACCGTTATTTCCAAAAGATCTGAGAAATGATGTGGCACTGGTGAATACCGTTATGTCTGTGGATCAGGACAATTCGCCTGAAATTGCTGCTCTTTTGGGAGCTTCAATTGCCTTGGCGATTTCCGACATTCCGTTTAATGGTCCAGTAGGAGGAGTAATATTAGGCCTTGTTGATGGACAGGTAGTAATAAATCCTGATGCGAAGCAAAGGGAAAAGAGTCAGATGTATGTTACTCTTGCAGCGACCAGAGAAAAAATAGTAATGATAGAAGCAGGTGCAAATGAAGTGCCTGATGATGTGATGCTTGATGCTATCAGGCAGGGACATAAGGAAATCAGAAAGATATGTGATTTTATAGATAGTGTTGTTAAAGAAATTGGTAAGCCTAAATTTGAATATACATCTGCCGAAGTTCCTTCTGAAATTTTTAGTGCAGTAAAGGAATTCGGATATTCCAGAATGAGAGAGGCTGTTCTGGCTGTGGACAAGCAGGTAAGAGATGAAAATATTTCAAAACTTACTGAAGATGCAAAAGCACATCTTGCAGAGACTTTCCCTGAAATGGAAGCTGTTATTGATGAAGCTTTATACAAGTTGGAGAAAAAGGTTGTCAGAGAATATATAATTAAAGAAGGAAAAAGGGTAGATGGAAGAAGGCTGGATGAAATAAGGACACTTTCAGCCGAAGTAGGCCTTTTGCCTAGAGTTCATGGTTCCGGATTGTTCCAAAGAGGTCAGACTCAAGTGCTCACAATAGTTACTCTTGGAGCGCTCGGAGATGTTCAGGTACTGGATGGAATTGAGCTTGAAGAAACAAAGAGATATATGCACCATTATAATTTTCCTGGCTACAGTGTAGGAGAAGCAAAGACATCCAGAGGGCCTGGAAGGAGAGAAATCGGACACGGTGCATTGGCTGAAAGAGCCCTTGAGCCTGTTATACCTTCACAGGAAGAGTTTCCATATACAATGAGACTTGTTTCCGAGGTTTTGATGTCAAACGGGTCAACATCACAGGGTAGTGTATGCGGTAGCACGCTGGCACTTATGGATGCTGGTGTACCTATCAAAAAGCCGGTTGCAGGAATATCAGCGGGTCTTGTAGTTGACGAAGAAAATCCGGATAAATTTGTAACTTTTATGGATATCCAAGGTATAGAAGACTTCTTTGGTGATATGGACTTTAAAGTGGCTGGTACAAAAGACGGAATAACTGCCATTCAGGTTGATATAAAGGTTGACGGCCTTACAGAGGAAATAGTTAAGCAGGCTTTTGAGATAACAAGAAAAGGAAGATTGCAAATTATAGATGATGTAATTTTAAAGGCAATTCCTGCACCTAGGAAAGAAATGTCGGTTTATGCTCCTAAGATTATCACTACATCAATTAATCCTGATAAAATCAGAGATGTAATTGGGCCTGGTGGTAAGATGATAAACAAAATAATAGCTGATACAGGTGTTAAGATTGATATTGAAGATGATGGTAAAGTGTTTATATCAAGTCCGAATTCACAGGCAGCTCAAAAGGCTTTGATGATGATTGAAGGTATTGCCAAGGATGTGGAACCGGGTCAGATATATATGGGTAAAGTAATGCGTGTAACTGCTTTTGGAGCATTTGTTGAGTTTTTGCCTGGCAAGGAAGGACTTGTTCATATCTCAAAACTTGACAAAAAAAGAGTTGAAAAAGTGGAAGACGTAGTTAATATCGGGGATGAGATTCTTGTCAAGGTTCTTGATGTTGACAAGCAGGGTAGGATAAACCTTTCAAGAAAAGATGCAATGGATGATTCTCAGGAGAGTAAGGAACAGTAGTTATAAAACTATAGTTGCTAATCGGAGGGTTTATGCTAAAGCGTATAACGTTGGATAATGGCGTTAGAATAATTTGTGAGAAGATACCGCATGTCAGGTCGGTATCGGTAGGAGTCTGGGTAGGAGCCGGTTCAAGAAATGAGAAGAAGGAAATAAACGGTATATCTCATTTTATAGAGCATATGCTTTTTAAAGGTACGAATAATAGGAATGCAAAGGAAATTGCTGAATGCATTGACAGTATCGGCGGTCAGATTAATGCTTTTACGGGAAAAGAATGTACCTGTTATTATACCAAGACCCTGGATACACATGTAGATATTGCTCTGGATGTACTTTCGGACATGTTTTTTAATTCTGTTTTTTCAACAAAGGATATTGATGTTGAAAGGAAAGTTGTTATTGAAGAGATAGGTATGTATGAGGACTCGCCGGAAGATCTCGTACATGACTATTTATCAGAGACTGTATGGGAAGGTGATGCCATTGGTATGCCTATTTTGGGCACACATGATTGCCTTCAAAGAATTAACAGGGATACAATTGTTGATTATATTGATTCCCACTATTTACCTGGTAGCACGGTAATTGCTGTCGCAGGCAATTATGATGAAAACACGCTGCTTGAAAGTATAAAAAGTAAATTTGGAAACTGGCATACAGATAAAATTTTGCAGAATGATTTCGAAAAAGTCGGATTTAAAACAAGCAAGAAAATTAAGGAAAAAGATACCGAACAAATGCATATATGTCTAGGATTTGAAGGTATTGAGCATGGTAATGACGATTTGTACTCCTTGCTTGCGGTTAATAATGTTCTTGGGGGCGGCATGAGTTCAAGGTTGTTCCAGAAGATACGTGAAGAAATGGGGTTGGTTTATTCCATTTATTCATATCCATCTTCCTATAAAAATGCAGGGCTATATACTATTTACGCGGGTATGAATCCTGACCATCAGGATACTTTTTTAAAGCTAGTGATGGATGAAATAAAAGTGCTTGCAAAATATGGGATTTCTGAAGATGAACTGTCGAAATCAAAAGAGCAGCTAAAAGGAAGCTATATTTTAGGTCTGGAGAGCACGAGCAGCAGGATGAACAGTTTGGGTAAGTCGGAATTAATGCTTGGGATAATAAATTCTCCTGAAGAAGTATTAAACAAAATTGATGCAGTCAATAACGACAAAGTTAATGAAGTTATCCGGAAGATTTTCCAAATTGAAAAGATCAGTCTTGCTGCTGTCGGTAACATAAAAAGTGATATTGACCTTGGAAAATACTTTTAGAAATTAACGTTGCGACCATGTTTTTTCATTAGTTGTTTACATTGAATCTGATTTATGTAAATTCAGTAATTAAATTTAATAATATGTTATATGAAAAGAGCTTTGCAGTTTTGTTTTAACTGCAGAGCTTTTTCGTTTGCAGAGTTATTAAAACAAGCACTTTAGATTTACAAAAAACATAAGATGTATTAGTCGCCATAAATTGTTACATAGTAAATTGTATGCGCGAATGCCAGTAATAAATTCCGTGTTTTCAGAAGGAAGGGAGGATTTGCTTAAATGACGAAAAAAAGGTTCACGGTTTTAGGTGGCGATTTGAGGAGCATAAAACTTGCAAACCTAATTGCAGCGGATGGCAACAAGGTTGACATATATGGTTTTAAGAATGCAGGTTTTGAATTAGGAATGGTGGAAAGTCCAAAATTGGAGCTTGCAATAAAAGAATCGGATGTAGTTATCGGCCCGTTGCCTTGTTCAAATGATAATGAATATCTAAATGCACCATTTTGTCCGGATAAAATTGACATAAAGGATATATTTAAAACAATGACCAAGAATCAGCTGTTTATAGCTGGAAGAATCAGCGAAAAGATTTTACATGCTGCATCTGTATATAGTGTTTACTCAGTTGATTTGCTTGAACGTGAGGAAATGGCCGTATTAAATGCTATACCAACTGCCGAAGGAGCAATACAAATTGCTATGGAGGAAATGCCTGTTACGCTTCATGACAGTAATGCAATGATTCTTGGGTTTGGCAGAATAGGAAAAATTCTTGCAAAGATGCTTTATGGATTGGGGTGTACTGTTTATGTGGAAGCTAGAAAATACTCCGATCTGGCATGGATAAAAGGTTATGGATATGAGCCTGTTCATTTAACAGAAATAGGACAAAAACTCGATAGTATGGATGTTGTATTCAATACAATACCTCATGTGGTTCTTGATGGAAATATGCTTGGAAAAGTCAAAAAAGACAGTCTCATTATTGACCTTGCATCAAAACCTGGAGGAGTGGATTTTGAAAAAGCTAAAGAACAGGGAGTTAAAACAATTTGGGCGCTTTCACTTCCTGGAAAAGTGGCTCCTGTTACAGCAGCAGAATTTATTAAAGATACGGTTTACAATATAATTAATGAGTTGGGGGTATAGAGAATGCAACTGGATGGAATAAAAATCGGTTTTGCACTTACGGGTTCTTTCTGCACGATTGGCAAAGTGATTCCTGAAGTTGAAAAACTAGTAGGCACCGGGGCTAAGGTATTACCTATAATTTCAGGTTCTGTTGATAAATTTGATACAAGATTTGGTACGGCAAAAGACATAAGAATAAAGCTGGAAGGAATTACAGGAGAAAAGGTAATTGATTCAATTATTGATGCTGAACCGTTCGGTCCTAAAGCTTTGGTTGATTTGATTGTTGTTGCTCCCTGTACCGGAAACACAATAGCCAAAATAGCTAACGGCATAACTGACACTGCTGTAACAATGGCCTGCAAGGCGCACATGAGGAATCAAAAACCAGTAGTAATTGCAGTTTCAACAAATGATGGGTTGGGTGCAAATGCAAAGAATATCGGTTTACTCCTTAATATGAAAAACATATATCTTGTTCCTTTTGGTCAGGATGGACCGGATAGTAAGCCAAACTCCATTGTTGCAGATACAACATTTATAATACCTACAATAGAATATGCACTAAAGGGAAAACAGATCCAACCTCTACTTATAAAATACTGATAGTCAATACATTTTGCTAAAGGAGTGACAAAAGCTCACTTCTTTTTTTACGTTCCGCTGCGCCACACTGCTTGTCAATGCGCTTGCTTAAAGGCTTCAAGTTTACGTTTCGGAAAATTTGCAGAGTGTAAGTTTAAGAATCGGCGCAAGTAAAATATTCCATAAAGAGAGTTAAAGTACAAATTCAGTAAAAATAGGTTTATAATGAAATTATAAAAAAATTAACTAAAAATTAATGAAAAGTTCATAAAATAATCATAAATAGTTAATTAGGTGCTTGAGAATAGCAAAAAAAAGTGCTAAAATAAGTATTAGTACATAATAGATTGAATTTTGGATTACTATTTTAAGCAATCAGGCAATTAATTATTAAAAAATTATTTATGTATATATTTAAAAGAATATTTTTTACTTCACAAAGAATAAACTTTAGTATAGAATTGTATTAAGAGGTTTGAAAGAATTCTTTGTAGTATCATAAAAGTGTAATCGCGTTAAGTAATATATAATTAAATATTATTTGGGGGTTCAAAATGGTAGGATTAGATACTAGAGGAATTGATGAGATACTTTTGGAAATGGGTGTTTTGAAAATTACAGATCTTAAGAGGGCCTGGGACATCCAGCGTGAAAGTAAAGGGAATATTGAGGATGTTCTTATTGAGCTCGGTCTTGTGGCTCCGATAGATGTCATGATGGCAAGAGCTACAAAAATGGGCATATCTTTTGTAGATTTATCAAATTATGAATTCAAAGATTTAAGTGTTCCAAATCTTATAACAAAAAATATAGCACATAGATACAAAGTAATACCTGTTGAGAAGGATGGCAGTATATTAACGATTGCAATGAAAGATCCGACAGACATATTTTCTATTGATGATATACGTCTTGCAACGGGTCTTGAAATTAAGCCTGTTCTTGCAGATGTTAAAGAAATTGACAGGCTTATTGTCAAGTTTTATGGAGAGGATATAAAAGCAAAAGATACTGTGACTCACGGTTCTACACCGGATATCAAGACAGTTGATCCTATTAAAGAAAAAGAGGAAATGCTTCTTGACAAAGGTACCTATAATTCTATAAAGCAAGATGTTGAACTTCCTGATTTAGGTATGAATAATATCCCTACCATTTCTCAGTCAAATGATTTTAACAGTGGTAATAATTTTAATGAAAATGGTCTATTCAAAGATAAAATCGGTAATTTGCTGGTTCGTTCCGGAGTTATTACTCAGGAACAGTTAGATCGTGCTTTATCACTTCAGACTAAACAAGGTGGACTTATTGGGAAAATTCTTGTTAAAGAAGGTTTTATTAATACAAAATCTCTATACGAGTTTTTGGAAAAACAAATGGGAGTGCAGTTTGTTGACCTTGATTCTATAGAATTTGATGACGATGCTATAAGGATGGTAACGCCCAACATAGCAAGGATGCACATGTTGATTCCGTTCAGTAAGTCAGAAACAACTCTTAAAGTTGCGATGAGTGATCCTATGAATATCTTTTCGATAGATGATCTCAGACTTACCACCGGACTTGAAATTATTCCATGCCTTGCAGAAGAGGATTTGATTAATAAGTATCTTGATATTTATTTTGACAAATCAAATAAGAAAGCTGCACCCGAACCGGAAAAGAAAATTGCAGAATTAGATGAAGAAATAAAGAAGGTTAATGAGAAGATAGCGGTAGAAATTAAAGAGACCGAAGAAGAAGAAGAAATTGTTGATGTGTCTGATCTTGAAAATGCTCCGATAGTAAAAATGGTTAATATAATATTTCAAAAAGCTATTGCGAGCAGAGCGAGTGATATCCATATCGAACCTCAGGAAGATAACGTTCTGGTTCGATATAGAATTGACGGTCAGCTTGTGGAAATTATGCGCCATGATATTAAGATTATGCCTTCAATGTCTGCTAGAATAAAAATAATAAGTGGTTTGAATATAGCTGAAAAAAGAGTCCCACAGGACGGCAGAATAGCCCTTACGGTTGATGGAAAGAATTATGATCTGCGTGTATCTGTCTTGCCTACAATGTTTGGTGAAAAGATTGTAATGAGAATAGCAGACAAAGACGGTTTTAATGTTACGAAGGATAAGTTGGGATTTTTTGAAGATGATATGGTTAAGTTCGATAACATAATTTCTAATCCACATGGAATTATTCTTGTTACCGGGCCAACCGGAAGTGGTAAATCAACTACTTTGTACACTGCGCTAAAAGAATTGTGCAAACCTAATGTAAATATACTTACAGTTGAGGATCCTGTGGAAAATACTATAAAAGGAATAAACCAGGTTCAAGTTAATGTTAAGGCAGGGATGACATTTGCTGCAGCATTGAGATCTTTCCTAAGACAAGATCCTGATATTATAATGGTAGGAGAAATACGTGATGGTGAGACAGCAGAAATTGCAACAAGATCAGCTATTACAGGTCACCTTGTATTTAGTACTCTACACACCAATGATGCTGCAAGTTCTATTACCAGAATGATTGATATGGGTATTGAGCCGTTTTTGATGTCATCTTCTGTTGTTGGAGTTTTGGCTCAGAGATTAGTACGTAGATTATGTCCGAAATGTAAAGAAGTTGCTGAAATCGACGCATATACCAGAGATGTTTTAGAAATTGCAGATGATGAAGAGGTTACAATATATAAAGCAAAGGGATGTCCTGAGTGCAATAATATTGGATATAAGGGCAGAATAGCTGTTTATGAAATAATGGAAGTTAACAGGCAGATCAGAGAATTAATTGCAAAAAATGAGAATTCTGATGTCATTAAGGATATGGCTATTAAGAATGGTATGAAAACTTTGCGTATGAATAGTGCGAGATTAGTAAAAAATGGTGTTACAACGGTAGATGAAATGTTAAAAATAGCATTTTCAAAAGATTAAATGGAGGATATAATATGGATCTTAATTCGTTTCTTACCAAAGCGGCAAATAGTGGAGCGTCAGATCTTCATATCTGCGCAGGTGTTCCACCTGTAATCAGGTTAAATGGTGATTTGATAAACCTTGATGAACCAATCCTTACACCGCATGATTGTGTGGAATTAGCAAAACAATGCCTGAACAGCAGATTGTATGAGTATTTTCTTGATATGGGCGAAGTGGATTCATCATATGCCATCCCGGGAGTAGCACGTTTCAGGGTAAACGTATTTAAGCAGAGAGGAACTTGTGCTATAGCATTCAGAACAATTCCTCAGGAAGTTCCCAAAATAGAGGATTTAGGTCTTCCGGGTCTTGTATATGACCTTTCTTTGAAGCAGAGGGGTCTCATACTTATAACAGGACCAACGGGTCATGGAAAGTCTACGACACTAGCTGCTATGTTAAATTACATAAACAGCAAGAAGAAATGTCATATTGTGACAATTGAGGATCCTATAGAGTTCCTTCATAGGCATAATAAAAGTGTTATCAATCAAAGAGAAATTGGTGCCGACACAAAAAACTATGCTAATTCTTTAAGAGCGGTACTGAGAGAAGACCCTGATGTTATACTGATAGGAGAGATGCGTGACCAGGAAACTATTTCAACAGCTCTGACTGCTGCAGAAACAGGACATCTTGTGTTGTCTACGCTCCATACTATAGGATCTGCAAAGACCATTGACAGAATTATAGACGTGTTTCCGCCATATCAGCAGGCTCAAGTAAGAACTCAGCTTTCAACTGTTCTTCAGGGCATTATATCCCAACAGTTGATAAGGCGTGCTGACGACAAAGGACGTGTGCTTGCCACAGAGACTATGGTGTGGACACCTGCTATTGCAAACCTTATTCGTGAAAGCCGTACGCATCAGATTAATACATGTATCCAGACAGGATCGCAATTTGGAATGTATACCATGGACACATGTCTTGCAGATCTTTATAAGCAGGAACTTATTGACTATGAAAGCGCATGCCAGTACTCGGTTGATATGGATAATTTAAGAAAAATAATATCAATGTGAAAAAAGTACTAGTATTTTTCTATAATATGTTGTAAAATATAATTATTAAAGATATATTTGGATTAGGGTTTTAGATATTAATAAAGATGTTATAGAGATATTTGTTATTATTTTTCTTGGAGTGTATATTATTTGGGAGGTTGGGAACAGTATGTCATGTCTTATACTTTCATTTGTAGTATTTATGTTTTTTGTACATATCAACCTCAATAATTTCCTTCCAGGAATGCAAAAATCTATAATGCATATTATAAATTAAAATTCGTTGCATTTCGAGAATTTTATTCATAGTTAAAGATTAATAATTCTTTACAGCATACTTGATTATAAAACACAGTTTTATGTTGGTTTTGCTTGTTCTACAATATTGTAATTCATATTTTTGACATAAATGGTATAAATAAAATGCAGTTGATTATTTGGGGGTTGGAAAAATGCCGCTATACAGCTATAAGGTTAAAACTGAAGCAGGTAAGATGTATTCAGGTGAAACTAAAATTGATAGCGTAGAAGAGTTGAAAAGGCTGCTTGAGGATAAAGGCTATACTCCTGTAGAAATAGTGGAGAAAAATGCTTTTACTGATATCAGTCAGATCAGTTTATTCAAACAGAGAGTTAAAACACGGGATTTAGCAATATTTTGCAGACAGTTTGCAATAGTACTTCAGGCTGGTGTGCCTATAGCAAGTGCTCTAGATGTTTTGAAACAGCAAACGATTAATAAGACACTGAGGGAATGTGTTAGTGATATATACGATAACATTCAAAAAGGTATTTCTTTATCTAATGCTATGAAAAGACACAATATTTTTCCTGAGCTTATGATTTGCATGGTTGAGGCAGGAGAAATAAGTGGTCAGCTTGATTTGGTATTTGAAAGGCTGGCAACAAATTTTGAGAATACGTTTAGAATGCAAAACAAGATTGATAAATCACTTACATATCCAAAAATTGTATCGGTAATTGCTGTTGGAGTTATATTATTATTGATGATTTTTGTCGTGCCAAGTTTTGCCGGCATTTTAGAAGATTTCAATACACCATTACCTATTTATACAAAGATTCTGATAGCAGTAAGTGATTTCTTTAAAACTTTTTGGTGGGCAGTAATAGGTGGGATAATAGCCTTGGTTGCGTTTTTTACTTATTACTTAAAGACTTATGAAGGAAAGAAAATGATTTCAACACTTGCAATTAAATTGCCAGTATTTAAAGGGGTTACCAAAAATATTGTTACTTCTAGGTTGACTCGAACATTGGGAACGCTGATGGCAAGTGGGGTACTTCTTATACAAGCTATGGAAGTTGTACAAAAAATTATTGGCAATGTTGTGATTAAAGAAAAGTTTGATGTAGTAATTGATGAAGTAAAAAAAGGTAAAGGATTGACGCAACCTCTTGCGAATATGAAATATTTTCCTGTACTTGCAATATCAATGATAAGGATAGGTGAAGAATCAGGAAGTTTAGATTTTACACTTGATAAAGCAGCCGATTTTTTTGATCAAGAGGTGGAAAAATCATTGGATGGCTTGACCGCACTTATTGAGCCTACTATGACCATTTTATTAGCTGTTGTAGTTGGATTTATAGTACTTAGTGTACTAATTCCAATGTTCACAATTTACCAGACCATGTCAGCTTAGTAATTTTTGCTTATGAAATATCTTGTTCTAAAAAAGGTTGGGGGGGGATTTATAATTTAGCTTTTATGGAATAAGGTATTGGGTAGGCAGTTTATAAAAAAAAGAAAAATTATAGGAGGGTTAAGTATGAAAAAAATGTTAAGAAACAAGAAAGGTTTTTCACTTATCGAACTTTTGATAGTAATAGCAATTATGGGTATTCTTGCTGTTATTGCATTCAGTATGTTCTCTGGTATAGTTGCAAACAGCACAAAGAAAGCGGACCAAGAGCAAGCTAATAATATTCAGAAGGCTCTTATAGCTTACATGGTTGATACTGGTGACGAAGGTTTAACATCCATGAAAGCTGATACAGATTGGAATGGTACTGGTGATGCTAATATAGCTACTGGTACTTCTACCTACATGGATATAATTTCTGCTCTTCAAGTTAAACAAACAGTAGATGGTGATGTATATGAAGGTTATTTAAATCCAAAATCAGGTACTAAGCCTTCATCTTCAGATTTTGATGTTCAATGGTCGAAACACATAGGCTATCAAGTTAAGGTATATACATCAAGAGCTAGTGCAGAAGTTGTACCTGTAACTTCTGGTGGAGTCACAACTGTTACAATTACAGTAGAATAATTTTATTTTATTTTATTTCTCCCTGACCGATTTAATCGGTCAGGGAGATAAAAAGGTGAGTAGATATGATGAAGGGAAACAGAAAGGGTTTTACGCTAGTAGAAATGCTTATAACAGTTGCTTTGATTGGAATTCTATCTCCGCTACTTTTTTCTATATTTGTTTTTGGTATTCAGGACTATACAAGTACAAACAAATATATTGGTCAACAAAACAAAGTAAATGAAGCGATAAGGCTTATTCGACAAGACTACGAAGAATGCAAGGAAGTAGTAGTTGGTATGACTAGTGTAGCTGATGGTGCAAAGGTTATATGGGTAAAATTTGAATTTCCAGAGAGCTATGCTACGCCTGCTCCGAGTGCTACTCCAATTCCAAAACCTAAAAACAAAGTCTGGTCGTTTTTTAAAGATGAGGGTACGTTGTCGTTGTATGTGGGCAACGATGATCCTGTGACTCAGTTTGATAGTATGGCATTTAGCCCGATGGTAAAGGGGCTAAAAACATTACCCACAGACCCTACAGACTTCGCATACAGTAAGTTTGAATTTAATAGTGATACTCTAAAGTTATATGTTAAACCTATAGCTGATAATGAACAGTATAGGGGAAGGAATATTAAAGAGCAAATAATTACAGAATTTTCTGTTCGAAATAAATACAAAAAAAATCAATTAGTTTCGCCATTACCGACTGCTACATCGGTGCCTACACCTGTAGCACCATAAACATGAGGGGGAGTTTTCGATGAAAGATATTAATCTATTGCCGGAAGAAATAAAGTCTACTACGAACTATACACCTGGGAATACAAAATCAGGTTCACCTGTCAAGGCTATAATTACTGGTGTCTTTGTTCTTGTAGTAATTGGTGCAACTTTATTGGCACCTAAATTCTATATTACTTCGTTACAGTCTAGTCTCGATACAATAAATAAAGAAATTGAAAGTGCGAAATATGATCCTGTAAGAGAAGTAAATGCAGCTTTAGATGAGGTAAATGGCCTTATTAGTTCTAAAGGTGACATAATGAATACTATCGATAGTGTGTCGTATCCTGTAAATGAAGTGCTCATATCTTTAAATAGTGTAATTCCGCAAGGTTGTCAAATTACACAGTTGAGCTATAATTCTAATAAGATTAACATTGGTGGTATTGCCAGTGACAGAATGGTTGTTGCTGACTTTTTAGGAAGATTGCAAAGATTAGAATTCCTTTCAGCAGTTGGCAATGTATCGATTGACAAAGCTAATGTTTTTAATTTGTCGATTGAAGTAGGAGCCAAGAATGCTGATGGAAAGGCTGGTGAATAGTTGTGTCTAAATCCAAAAGAGATATTGCTATACTAGTTATTATAGGATTAATTTTTTATAGCGTAATTTATTATAAATTTGTATTGGTAGATGCTATCGCTAAAGTTGAAGATATAAATTCGAAGATAGAACTTGCTGAAAAGAAAAAACAAAAGTTGGAAAACGACTTAAAAAATATTGAACAACTAAAGAGAAGTGTAGAAATGAAAAAAGTTCAGGATGATAGACTGGATAATTATCTGTTGGATGAAGCAAATCTTTCTGATAATATTGATTATGTTGACAAACTTATAAAATTATTTGACAACAGGATAACTGAAGCAAATATTAGTGAGCCTAAAGAAAATGTTTCAAATGAACTAAAATCAAAATATTATGAGTTTAGTATTCAAATGAAAGCAGCTCTTTCGTATGATCAAACTATGAATTTAGTTAATTATCTTGAAGGTGGTTCACAAAAGGTAAAGATTACAAAATTTGACATGAAACCTGATAATACAATTAATAATACAAATGGGGCTAATACTCCGAATGTTCCTAATGAGGTTGCAGTAAATAATGATAACTATGCTATAGATATGACTATAAACTTGTATTCTATAAGTTTAAATAGTTTGGATAAAGTATATGAATACAGCCGTAAAAATTTCTTAAGGCATTCTCCAAGAAATGAGGATGGAGTATTTTTTGCACCTGCATCGATTACATCAAGTATTGATAGTAATAATAGCAAATCGAGTGTGCCATCTTCAAGTGGCTCATCAACAGCGAGTGTAGAAGTTCAGAAAGACCTACAGATAATGATAGATAGCTTTCTTGCAGCTGGCTCTAATTTTTCGGTATATGCAAAAGGAGAATCACCCTTTGGGATAAAGACTACTGAACGTGTAAATGTAACAATAAATTTTCGAAAAGAAGATTATGACGTAAATGTTACAAATTCCTTGGGTAAAAGCTATAAAGTTAGTGGAAAGACTAAGAATGAAGTGATAGGTTTTTTTGTTACTACTTATTTTACTTATAATGTAAAGGAAAACAAAAATCTTGGTGCTGATATACAGATTATTAACGATTCAGGAAAGAATATTAAGCTTTCATTAAACGATAAAAATAATTGTGTTGTATTTAAAGATAGAAGCGGAAATTTGATTACTGGTAGTAGTAATTCTGAAAAGATATATATTTTATAGGGTGGTATTATGCTTAATTTATTTACAAATAAGCGTGGAATGACGATGCTGGAAGTGCTTATATCTATAGCATTGCTTAGTCTGGTTTCTGTGCCTTTGATCATGAGTTTTATGAATTCATTGATGATGTCAAAGCTTTCAAAGAATCAGATTGAAGTGAATGCTGTTACCAGAGTTGTTAAAGAAGTAGTTACAAGTGGTTTTGCTAATAATTTGCCACTTAATAATTATGATATTGATGGGGATGGTAACTTAGTAGAGCACCATTTAGATGTAAATGGTGATGGTATTGTTGGTGATCTTTATCTTGATTTGCTTAGAGTTACGCCTAGTAGCGAACCTGCAACATCTGGCGGTCTTTTAATTCGTACCACACCTGAAATGTATATCCCTGGTTATGAAGATTATGTTTTTACAATTCACTATGATGCCAAGAATTATCATGATTCAAATTATGATACAAGAAATGTGCTTTTAACTATTTATGATAAAGAGAAAAATAAGGTTGTCAATAAGTTAAAAATCGCAGTAGATATATAGATAAAACAATGCATTTTGATTGTTTGTATTTTTTGTGAGGGTGGGTGAAAATATTGAGAAAAATAACTTACACCAATGAAAATGGTTCTTCGTTAGCAATGGTAGTAATTATCTTGTCTGTACTGACTATGCTCAGTGTAGTATTGTTGAATATGTCGATTCAGGGATTGGTACTTTCAAAACGCAGTAAGAATGTAGATTTTGCTTATTATGCAGGAGAGTCTGCAATTGAAAATTGGTTTAGTGAAATAGAAAAGAAATTAAGTACACCAAATGTTGGAAATGATTATCCAAGCAAGTATGTTGATACAACGCTCACTGGTAATACTCCAAAGTCAATTTGGCACTATGCAAATTGGTTGATAAATCATTACAATTTAAATAGTTTATCGACACAATATATAGATATTTCACATGTTGCTTCACCTGTTGCAGGTATTTCAGGAGCAAAATTTTCTGAAGTTAAATTTGAAGGTATAAAGATTGGAAATGTTGTAAAATCAGCTACGCAAGCTGATGAGATAATAATTACTTTTGAAATGGTTGCGAATTCCAAATATTTTCCGGAATTTGAACCATACCAAGCAGGAAATAAAGAGATATTTGCAAAGCGGGATATAATTGTTAAGATACCATTACCTTCCAAAGGTTTCTTAACAGGAGCTATTTTTTCAATTAGAGATTTCTATGTGAGTGGAACTATAAACAGTAAAGACCCGCTTTCTGGTGATTATTCACTATCTGATTATGTTACTGCTGATATAAAGGGTGATGTTAGTGTTTTTGGCTCTTATACAGATGTTAAAAGCACTTCTCAGTATGGATATGGTGGTATATATGCTTTAAATAATGCAAAAATAAACATTGATGGTAATGCATATAGCAGAAGTTTAATAAGGGCTGGTCGTTATGGAACCAGTGATCCTATTGAAAAGACAGAGGTATATTTTGTAGATGCTATATATCCTGATAATAGCGAAATTAGAATAAAAAAGGATGCAATAGCACAAAGTCTTCATATTTTTGGAGCAAAAGACAAGATTGTGGCTTATCGAAATGTATATACACTTGATGATATGGAAATTAACGGAATTGACTCCGTTTTAGCTGTGAATGGTAGTTTTTTTGGATTATCAAGAGGTGGACCTACTTCTAATCATGATGAGTCAAGTGCTATTGTAAATAGTGCTGTTGTACACCATATGTTTGATAGTGATGTTCTTGAAGAAGCGAAGAAATCGAGGGTAGTTATAAACGGAGATGTAATTGTTGGTGGCGGAACATTTAAGGTTAAAGCAAATGGAACTAAGATTGGACAGATTGAAGATGTATCTGTTGTTTGGAATAATTTGGGGTATCCATATTATAAAGATTCCGTTGATGCTGATTTCGATCCAGATCCCAATCTATATCATAGTAAACTAAGGGCTGCATCAAATATTTCAGCACCATTTAATATTTTTCAAAAGTGGTTTCCAAAGGATACTGAATCTGAAATTGAAAATTGGTTAATTGAAATAGATAATGAAAGGAAAGGTTTGACAGTGATTTTTGATAATAATCCTGGAGTTTTAAGAGGATTTTGGAATTATGAAGTGGCAGCTAACGATAAATTATATATGAATGCTGACGCAGGAATATCTGTTTATCCTACTACAAATGATTTTACCCAGAATTTATATTGTGCATCTAATTACTGGATAGATAATATTTTTAATGGTGAAAACACTTTGAAGTTTAAGGAAGATTATTGGAACGATATAGATACTTTGCCAGAAATTGATTATGAACTAGTGTTTAGACTTCCTTACTCACCTCCAGTTACACCAACACCGGATCCAGCTGCAAGCCCTGCACCAACACCAAAAGTACCTCCATCGCTTGATCAATTGAAGCAGGAGCTTGAAGCACATATAGAACAGTTGGCAAATAGGGATTATGCCGGTTCTGATTGGATTGTTAATGATACTGGCAAGTTTAATGAGATGCTTAAGGCCATAGATGATAAGGATGACGCTTGGTCTTCAAATCCCTACTATTTGTGTATAGAGAATAATGAGGCTGCGTTACCTGACAGTATTAACATTAAAGATGCTTTAGGTTTTGACATATATGCGGAGTGTTTAAATGATACAGATAGGGATGAAGAGTATTATCTTATCGTAAATAAGGATCCCAAAATTGAATTAGTGGTATCAGGGTATTTCAATGGGATAATTTTTACAACAGGCAGAGTTAAGTTAGAAGAGGGAGCTAACATATATGGCTCAATAGTATCGGCAGGTGGCGGAAGCTATAATGCAACAACAAATGATTTCGAGGTTGATGTTAGTTCAATAAAAGTTAGTGACACTCCTGATAAAATAAAAGAACTTGATGAAGGAAAACTAGCTGGAGTATATTTTAAAGCTACTGGAGCAGGGGTAAAAAAAGTAGCGATCGACTTTTATCTTGGGAAAACTTATACAGAAGTTATTAATGAGGGTAAAAGTATAGACTCAACTTTGGTACCGGTTGGCCAACCAGAGAAATATTATCTCAATCAGGCTGCAAGGTTAAATTTGTTAAAGAAATTTGAAGATAATTCTATAGACTTGTATGACATATTTTAATTATGGGGTGGATTGAATGAATAATAAGTTGAAAATATTTACTATTATGACATTGGTTGCAGGAATGGTAATGAGTACTGGATGTTCAATACTGTTTAAAAAGGATAAACCGGTTCCTGATGAGCAGAAGAAAATAGAAACACCTGATACAAGTGTAGCTGAAGATGCTAAAGTTCATGAAATTATTGACAAGTATTTTACATCTATTTTTTCAAAACCTGTTTCAACCTACGATCAAAATGTGGTTACCGGTACAATTTATCCTGATATTCAACCGTTTATTGCTAAAAGAACTGTTGATGAGGCAAATGCCAATCCGGAAATAGGAATTCATATGCCAAGAATAGTTGAATTAAATGGTCTTAATATAATTGAATATGAATTGTTAAAGGACGCTAGTGGCAAGTCAAAAATTGATACTAATTTTATTGGAAAAACCGGAGATAATTTTTTGTATTTTGTAAAAATTGACGTTAAGGCTAAAACATTGTTAGAGGCAGATTTTGCCAAATATTATGTTCAAAATCAGCAAACAAAATTATATCAAAAGAATCCTTCTGCTGTTATTGATGAAAATCTTTGCGATTATATCAAAGTACAATTAAAATATGACCTTGAAGTTACAAGGGAGGGCGAAGAATACAAGATTGTGACACATAAGGAAGCCAACTATAAGCCCGGAATAAAAAATAGGCTGTTTAAGTTAAATAACGAATTTATTGATAGAACTCTATATATTGATGTGGAAAATGAAGAGGAAAAGAAAATTTATGAGAATGAGAAAACTTTGATTGAAAACTTTTTTAACAATCTTTTAGTGCTAGACAAGGAAAGAATGATATTACTTAAAAGCAAATATGATATGAACACTTTGGAGTTTTCAAGTTTCTTAACAAAACTTGGTGTTACAAAGAAGGATGAAAAGGATCTTGTATTAATTGCTGACGATTACAAAAAGAAGTTCACCTTTAACTCATTACCGTTACAGTTGAATATGGATAAGATACAAAAGTATAATGATATTAAGGTTGAAATTCATCCAGGGTATTCACAAAAAAATAAAAGGTATTTTGTTACTTTAGAAGCATCTGTTATACAGTCAAATGGTATGGTGGGTGAAGAAGTGGTATATTTATATGATTATTATGTAACATTAAAAATTGTTAATGACAAATTGCTAATTGATGGTATTGAATTAAATGAATATTATAAAAAGTAGTATATTATTCACATAGAATAACTCCCTTTATCACAAGGGAGTTATTTTTAATGTTATTGGAAATATAGAAATTGTAGTAACGAGAAAAGCAAATTTTATTTATACTTATTATTTATACTTAATTGTAATAAAATTATTTTTAAAATCAATACTATAGGTAAGATTTATTATAGGGATGTGATGATTTGAACGGAGAGAATAAAGTAACATTTAGCAAAGCTTCAAATATTGAAGAAATTGTAGAAGATATAGATAAGAAAAATGAAATTCAAGAAATAAAGGAGTTGGGAAAGACTTCAGTATCAAATGAGAAAGGTAATATACATTGTTTAACAGTTATAGGACAGATAGAGGGACATATTGTGCTTCCTCCTCAGAATAAAACAACTAAATATGAACATGTAATACCACAATTGGTAGCGATTGAGGAAAGCAAGGAAATTGATGGCTTGTTGCTTATTTTAAACACTGTTGGTGGAGATGTTGAAGCCGGACTTGCTATAGCTGAAATGATAGCAAGTATGTCAAAACCTACAGTATCACTTGTGTTAGGAGGTGGACACAGCATAGGAGTTCCAATGGCTGTATCTACAAAATACTCTTTTATTGCACCGTCAGCTACTATGACAATACATCCAATCAGGTTGAATGGTATGGTAATAGGTGTTCCGCAAACTTTTGAATATTTTGACAAAATGCAGGAGCGGGTTGTACAATTTGTGGCAAAGAACAGCCAAATATCTAAGGAGACTTTTAGAAGCCTTATGTTAAAAACAGGAGAGTTGGCAAATGACGTGGGAACTATTTTATTTGGTGAAGAGGCAGTAAAGCAAGGACTTATCGATGGAACAGGTGGCCTGCATGAAGCATTAAGTAAGCTATATGAATTAATAGATATGAAAAAAAAGGATGATAATAGTTACATAAATACTAAGGAGGATTTGCAGTGATATTGTATTCTATAATTCCTATAGAATCTGTTTTTAGTAAAATGGATACAAATATAAGCAATGATATAATTGAAATTGAATATGAAGGTGAAAAAGTTGAAGTTTTCTTGTTGTCAAATAACACCTATATTGTTAATAGAGTAATAAGCACATCCTTAAAAGCATATTTAAATCCAAAGCTTATGCCAGGTCGGATAATTGAAGGGAATTTTTAGTGTTGATTTTATATCGAAATAGAATAATTTGCTTTTTAATTCATTGGTTCAATATAAAAAATAGTACATGAAATGGTTGTAGATAAAACCCTTAAAATGTGATATATTATGGTATGTATGCTTTTTCACATTTATCTGGGGGTGTCAAAGTGAAAATCAAGAAGGTACAAAAGAAGAAGTATAAAAAAAAGCAGAATGGGATATTTAAATATAACAATGAGATTATTGGTATTCTATTGCTTGCCTTTGGAATTCTTATTTTGCTAGGTATTTACTTTAATGGATCAATTGGGGTATTTGGTAATATAGTAAAAAGTATAGTGTTAGGTTTTACAGGTCCGGTTGGATTCATCATACCACTTATTTTAATTGTGTACGGAGTACTGGTGATTTTTAAGAGAAATACCGAAAATGTAAACTCGAGGTTGGGACACATTTCCATACTTATGCTTTTAATATCTGCATTGATACAGACAGGGCACTATAGAGAACTCGATTATATAAATATGAGCACCATGAATTACCTGATTAAATTTTATAACGATGGGAATGCATTAAAAGGTGGAGGAATTTTTGGCGGAATAGTCAGCATTCCGTTTCTTTTGCTCTTTAAAAACCTTGGTACAATTATTATTATCAGTACAATAGCTATTATAGATATAATATTATTGACCAATATATCGATTGCAGGTATTGTGATCGGAATAAAGAATACTTTATCAGGAACTGTTGACAGGGTGAAGGAAAGTATTAAATCGCCTGAGTCCGATAATGATGATGTCAACGTGGGATTTGAACCTGATATTGTAATGAATGGCAAGAAACTTGAAAAAGGCAAAGTCATTGATATTAATATTAAGAAAGCCGCAAGTGAAACAAAAGAACAAAAGGGTGACGTTCAGAAAATTGAGATTAAGAATTTCAAGCACGAGGATGAGAATGTAGAATTAATTGTAAAGGATTTGAAGAAAAAGGAAAATCATGCGGCAGAAATGGAAAAGTTCAAAGAATCTGTGGATAATGAAATTTCTCATAAGGTGAAGACCAATATAAATTACAAGTATCCGGATGCTTCACTTCTGGAGGATAATAAAAATGGAGTGGGTAATTCCACAGACTTCAGGAATGCAGCACTTAAAGGTGCAAAGAAGCTTGAGGAAACATTGAATAGCTTCGGTGTTGAGGCAAAAGTAGTAAATGTCAGCAGGGGACCTGCCGTTACACGTTATGAACTTCAGCCAAGTCCCGGAGTAAAAGTTAGTAAAATTGTCAACTTATCGGATGATATATCTCTGAATCTTGCAGCATCAGGTGTAAGGATTGAGGCGCCTATTCCGGGTAAAGCTGCAATTGGGATTGAGGTACCGAACAAGGAGGTTGAAGCTGTATTTCTAAAAGAAGTAATTGCATCGAAGGAATTTAAGGAACATCCATCCCGTTTGGCTTTTTCACTTGGGAAAGACATATCAGGACAGAATATGGTTGCTGACATTGGAAAAATGCCACACCTATTGGTTGCCGGTGCTACGGGTTCAGGAAAGAGTGTTTGTATAAACAGTATTATCGTAAGTCTATTGTATAAAGCATCTCCAAGTGAAGTAAAGCTGCTTATGGTAGACCCAAAGGTTGTTGAATTGGGAATATATAACGGAATACCTCATTTGCTTATACCGGTTGTAACAGACCCCAAAAAGGCAGCGGGAGCTTTGAATTGGGCAGTTCAGGAGATGGTTAACAGATACAAGCTTTTTGCAGAAAAGGGTGTCAGGGACATTAAGGGATATAACGCAATAGTAAAGCCGGAATCAAATGAAGAGCCGTTACCGCATATTGTAATTATAATTGATGAGCTTGCAGACCTTATGATGGTTGCACCAAATGATGTGGAAGATGCGATATGCAGACTTGCACAGATGGCAAGGGCTGCAGGAATGCATTTGGTTATAGCAACTCAAAGGCCTTCAGTTGATGTCATAACCGGTGTAATTAAAGCCAATATCCCTTCAAGAATAGCTTTTGCCGTATCATCACAGGTGGATTCAAGGACTATTCTGGATATGGCGGGAGCTGAAAAACTCCTTGGTAAAGGTGATATGTTGTTCTATCCTGTTGGTGAACCAAAACCTATAAGGGTTAAGGGGACATTTGTGTCGGACAAGGAAGTTGAAAGTGTTGTAGAATACATTAAGGCTCAAGGAGCAGCTGAATACAATGAAAACATAATTGAAGAATTAAACAGTGAAAAGGAAACTCATGAAGAAGATCCGGGAGATAACGACGAGCTTCTTCCTCAAGCAGTTGAACTGGTTGTGGAAGCAGGGCAGGCGTCGGTTTCATTGATACAGAGAAAATTTAAAGTTGGCTACGCAAGAGCTGCAAGAATTGTTGACCAAATGGAGGCAAGAGGTATAGTTGGAGGATTTGAAGGCAGTAAACCAAGGCAGGTACTGATTTCAAAACAACAGTGGCAGGAATTGAATATGAGAAATGAGTCAAATGCGGAATAAATTTCTTTATTGAGATATGATTCAGTGTAATGTAAGACAGAAAAATATACAATGCAATTCGTTATTTTGGTTGAATTGCATTGTATGTTTTTTATTATCCTTAAACTATTTTATTTTTTCCTTTACCCTGTTTAAACTATCTTCGATACCTTCAGTATTTGGATTTATCTCATACGCCTTTTGGTATGAATCTAAAGACTCCGTATATTTACCAGTATCCTCATAGACTAAACCTAATGTGTTGTAAGCGTCAGAGGTAGGTAGTTTACTGATTGATTCTTTTAGTATGTTGATTGCTTCATCAAATTTAGCTTGTTGTGCAAAAAGTTTTCCGTAGTCATTATATATCCTTACATTGCTTGGTTCAAGTTTGATTGCTTCATCATAGCACATTGCAGCTTCAGTATGTTTATTATCATTAACCAAAATGTTTCCAAGAATATAATAAGAAAAAGATTCAACAGGGTTTTTATCTATAGCTATTCCAACTTGTTTTACAGCTTCTTTGTAATTACCGGTTTTTGAATACAAAATTCCCAAATAAGTATATGCCAACTCAGTGTTTGGATAATCTCTGATTATTTTATTGCATATTGAGAATGCTTCTTCAAAATCACCTAGTTCACTCAAAGTAATTGCTAATTCAAAACTACTATCTATGAAGTTTGGATTTATTTTAATGCTATCCTCAAACATTTTTTTAGCTTCAGTATGTTTTCCCTGGAGTTCATAAATCAGCCCGATATTATAATAAATCAATGCCAATGAATTTGGGTTTACTCCAGATTTGATAGTCTTGTTATATAGAGAAATAGCTTCATCATATTTTTCTTTTGAAGAATACGCAGATGCAAGATTTGTAAGAGTTGATTGTTTTTTGGGGTCTATGCTAAGAGATTTATCAAAATACTCAATAGCTTTATCAATTTTACCCTGATTATAGTATTCACCTCCAAGCGTATTTAAAGCAGTAGGAGATTGAGGGTTTATATAAAGAATATGTTTGCATAATGTTTCTGTATCTTTCCATTCTGATGAGTATATATTTGAAGTGAGTATTTCCCAAACTGATAAGGAAAGTATTATGGTGATTACAATTGAGTACTTGGCTACTTGCGATATTTTTGTTTTTGATATGTTATTTAGTAGTATTATAACGCAGATGAGAACACCAACAAAAGGGAAATATCCATATTTATAACAAGCCAATGATTCCGTTACTTTAAATATCCCTACAGTTGGAAGCAGGGAAAAAATATAAAATAAGTACCCAAGTAGAAGCAGCTTAGAGCGACGCCAAGTTAAAAGGAAAATAACTGCAAGCAGAATTGTTAGAATTGCCGGTATCAGGTAAGCTGGATTAGTAAATGAAATTGGGTATATAAATTCATAATAGCAGGATAAGTTGGTCGGTACTATCAATTTCCACAAATAAAAGATATTGTTGTAGCAGACAAGTAAAAACATTTGAAGTATGTTCATATTCTGGGATACCACTTCTACTGCGGCGGTATTTTTCTGGGAAATATATGCGATGATTGTGAATATGATGGCTATTGCGAAAAATGGAATTTTCTCGAGTAAAGTCAAAAATTTTAAACGTTTAAACCAAAAGTAATCAAGTAGTATAAAAATAACCGGTAAGGATACCGCTATAGGTTTCGATAGAAGTGCAAGAATAAATACTATTGCTGACAATACAAAATACCTTTTGTGTGAAGACTTAACATAAAAAACGTATAGTACCAATGCCAGTAACAGAAAGAATGTTGCTAAAACTGATTTTCTTTCACTTATCCATACTATTTCTTCAACAGCAACAGGATGGATACCGAATAATAATCCTCCTGCAAAAGCAACCCATATCTTTTTAAACAAAAGATATAAGAGCAAAAGAACTAAAATTGAGTTTAGTAAATGTATACAAAGGCTGGTTATATGAAAAACATATATCTTATTATAACTACCACCAAGCGCAACATCAACCATTAGTGATACCATAGCCAGTGGTTGGTAATATCCTCCTACTGTTGAGGGATTTAGAACTTCAGAAAAGAAACGTTTAGCTGAATTCCAACTTGGGTTTTTTACTAAAACATTTTGAAATACATATTGATTGTCATCAAAAGACAATGCTTCAGAAAAAATAATAGGTTTATGAACAAATAAAAGAATTATTGCGAGTAAAACACTGGCAATGGCCAGCATAACAAGTTTTGAAGTTACGGGTCTTTGTATTTTGTACTCTTCGTAAAACTCTGAGATTTCTGTACATAATTTGCTAAAAAAGTTCTTGTTGTTTCCGGATGCTTCCAAGTTGTTTCCCATACGAACCTCCCAAAATGAAAAAAATTAAAATTTTGTAAAGAAATACTGCATAAAGCTTTGCTTTAATAATCTGATAAGCTATATTATAATATACAAGTACATACAATTCAAATTATTTATTATTGGAATAACTGTACATAATAATAGTACAATACATAGAGAAATTAGGTGTGATTGATGGGTTTTTTGCCAATGACAAGACAAGATATGAAGGATAGAGGCTGGGACGAACTGGACTTTTTGTATATAAGCGGAGATGCTTATGTGGACCATCCGAGTTTTGGACATGCAATTATAACGCGAATTCTGGAAAGTGAAGGGTATAGGGTTGGGATTATTGCCCAGCCTGATTGGAAGAGTAATGAAGACTTTATGACGTTAGGACGTCCTAAATTGGGAGTGCTTATATCGTCTGGAGTTATAGATTCCATGGTAAATCATTATACAGCCAGTAAGAAAACCAGGAGTGACGATTTGTATTCTCCGGGAGGGAAGGCACATAAAAGGCCGGACAGGGCTGTTATTGTGTATACAAATAAGGCAAGAGAGATTTTTAAGGATGTTCCGATAATAATTGGGGGAATTGAGGCAAGTTTAAGAAGATTTGCCCATTATGATTATTGGGATGACAAGGTAAGGCGTTCAATTTTGGTTGACTCAAAGGCGGATCTGTTAATATACGGTATGGGAGAAAAGCCTATATTGGAAATTGCCAAAAGACTTAAAGAGGGTGAACCTGTAGGTGAGATTCAAGATGTAAGAGGAACCGCGTATCTTGCAGCAGCAGACAACCTTCCTGAAAATATAAAACGTTATGTTGGGGGAGATTCGGAGGCTAAAGGTAATGGACTGTCTTTATTGCCATCTTTTGAAGAGGTGTCGGAAAGCAAAAAGAAATATGCTAAAGCCTTTATAATTCAATATAATGAGCAGGATCCATACACAGGGCACACAATTATCCAAAAACATGGTGACAGATATTTTGTGCAAAATCCTCCTATTATGCCGATGAGTGAAAAGGAGATGGACAGAGTTTATTCACTGCCTTATGAGAGAACTTATCATCCATCGTATGAAAGTGAAGGGGGAGTTCCTGCAATAAATGAGGTTGAATTCAGCATTACCAGCCATAGGGGGTGTTATGGAGGGTGTTCCTTTTGTGCACTCAATTTCCACCAGGGAAGGATTATTCAAAAGAGAAGCCAGACCTCAATTATAAATGAGGCAAAGAAGATTATCTGGCAGCCAGGATTTAAGGGATACATACATGATGTTGGGGGGCCTACTGCAAATTTCAGAAGCAAGGCCTGCAAAAAACAGGAGACGAAAGGAGCTTGCAAGGAAAGACAATGTCTGCACCCGGAACCATGCAAGAACCTCATTGTGGATCATAGTGAATATCTGTCACTGCTAAGAAAGTTGAGAGATATCCCAGAAATAAAAAAAGTATTTATTCGCTCAGGAATCAGGTACGACTATCTAATGCTTGATAAGAATGATGACTTCTTCTTTGAACTTTGCGAACACCATGTAAGCGGGCAGTTAAAAGTTGCTCCTGAGCATGTGGTTGACAGGGTTTTAGAAAAGATGGGAAAACCTAAGAGAAAGGTGTATGACAAATTTGTAAAGAAATTTTATGATATAAACAAGAAAATTAAGAAGGAGCAATACCTTGTTCCGTATCTGATATCCAGCCATCCCGGAAGTGATCTGAATGCAGCCATTGAACTTGCGTTGTACCTCAAGGAAATGAATTATACTCCTCAACAGGTTCAGGATTTTTATCCAACTCCGGGTACTTTATCAACCTGCATGTTTTATACCGAAATTGATCCAAGAACGACGAAAAGTGTATATGTGCCAAAATCTCCTAAGGAGAAGGCCATGCAGAGGGCACTGCTACAGTATAGAAAAAAAGAAAATTATATTCTGGTTTATGAGGCTCTTAAAACATCAAACAGAGAAGATTTGATTGGGTTTGGAAGCAATTGCCTTATAAGACCTAAAAGAAAAGATGAACTTGGATATTCAGGTGATTCAGAAAGCAAATATAAAGGTAATGGTGCTCAAAAGATCAGTGGAAAGAAAGCTGCATCCAAAAGCAAAGAGGTTAGGAACAAAGACCTGAAAAACAAAGACCTGAAAAACAAAGACCTGAAAAACAAAGACCTGAAAAACAAAGACTTGAAAAACAAAGACACTAAAAGCAAAGACATTAAGAAAAAGGACAATAGGAGCAAGGAATTTAAGAAAAAAGAGGTCAGGAAGAAAGACGTTAAGAACAAAGCTGTAAAGAAAAGCGGTCATGTAAATAAAATAAAAAATTGACAAGAAAAATATATTAAAATAAAATGTTTATCGTTAAAAAATGAATAGAAAGGTAGATAAAATATGAGCGCAAGAGTATTAAATGGTAAAGAATTGGCAACAAAAATAAAAGGGGAGTTAAAGCAGGCTGTTGATGAAATTAAAAAGAAGGATATACATCCCGGTCTCGCTGTTGTAATAGTTGGAAATGACCCTGCTTCAAGGGTATATGTTAATTCAAAGAAAAAAGCATGTGAAGAGATTGGAATACAATCTTTTGAATATGCTTTAGACGAGAGCATTAAAGAAGAGGAGCTTATTTCGCTTATTCAAAAATTGAATAAGGATGAGAAGGTAAACGGAATACTTGTGCAACTCCCACTTCCAAAGCATATTAATGAAGAGAAGATAATTCTTACTATTGACAGCTCAAAGGATGTTGATGCATTCCATCCGGAGAATATAGGAAGGCTTATGACCGGAAACCCACAGTTTCTTCCGTGCACACCGGCAGGCGTAATGGAGCTGATAAAGGAATCGGGTATTGAAATTGCTGGCAAGGAATGTGTAATTGTTGGAAGGAGCAATATCGTTGGAAAACCTCAATCAATGTTGCTGCTTGCAGAGCATGGTACTGTGACGGTTTGCCATTCAAGGACAAAAAACCTTGAGGAAGTTATTAAAAGAGCCGATATACTTGTAGCAGCTGTTGGAAGACCTGAAATGATCAAGGGTAGCAGTATAAAACCCGGTGCTGTTGTTATTGATGTAGGCATAAACCGTCTAGAAAACAAAAAACTTGTTGGAGATGTTGAATATGAGTCTGCTAGTCAGGTGGCATCTGCCATTACTCCTGTTCCTGGTGGGGTGGGACCTATGACAATTGCTATGCTTATGAAAAATACTGTCCGAGCTGCTATTGCTCAAGCAGAAAAGAAGGGATAACCAGGTGGAAGAAAATAGTATTCAGATGTATCATGACAGACTTCAAAAAATAGAAGAAAGATACGAAGAGGCAAGAATACATTTTTATAACCAAAAAGGTAAAAAAGAGCAGCTTGCGGAACAAAAGGCAAGTTTGGAGAAATTACTTCAAAAAGCCGTTGACAACATTGATATTTTGGAGAAGGTTAAGGTTTTGCTCCAGAAAGTATCGGAATTTGCCAGAGAACAGTCAAGAGCACAGATAGAGGCATTGGTTACAAACTGTCTTCAGTACATATTTGATTCAAGTCTTGAATTCAAGATTGAGATTGCTGAGGTAAGAGGGAGACCTGAAGCCGAGTTCTATGTGATAAGCAAATACGGTGGTACCGAAATAAAGACAAAACCTCAGGATGCAAGAGGTGGAGGGGTAATAGATATAATATCCCTTGCAATCAGAATTGCAATGCTTGAGTGCAGCAATCTTGACAACAAAGGCCCCATTATTCTTGACGAGCCTGCAAAACACGTAAGTGAGGACTATATAAATCAGGTTGCAGAATTTTTAAAGCAGGTTACACATATGTTTAATAGGCAGGTAATAATGGTGACACATAACCGACACTTAAGTGAGATGGCAGACAGGTGGTACAGGATTGAAATGAATGACGGTGTCAGCATTGTCAGCCAATAGTTTTGTTTCATTGTTTTAAACTTTGTTAAGGTGTGTTAAGATTCAATCTTGACATAAAATATAAAAAAGTTTAAAATTAAAAGGAATTAAAAGTGCCTACAATTTAAGTTTTATGCAATTTGACCATTGAAAACTGAATACGAGGAGGTGTGTGCCATTTTTCCAGGATTAATTATTGGCTTGGTAATTGGATTAGTAATCGCAGCAATTGGAATAGTTGTTGCGTCAGGAATAAGTTCCCGAAAGGCTTTTCAAAAAGGATTTGAAGAGAGAAAGAGGAAAGCCGAGGCCGAAATTGGCAGTGCTGAGCAGGAAGCGAAGAAGATAGTTAGTGAGGCACAGAAGAATGCTGAGGGCAAGAAAAGAGAAGTGCTGCTAGAGGCTAAAGAGGAAATTCACAAGAGCAGGGTTGAGCTTGACAGGGAGATTAAAGATCGCAGAAATGAGATTCAAAGACAGGAAAGAAGATTGGTACAGAAGGAAGAAACTTTGGACAAGAAGATTGAAGCACTAGAACAGAAAGATGAAGTGCTCAATAAGAAGGCCAAGGAAATTCAGGAATTGCAAGACAAGACAGTTGAACTCCAAAGGCAGCAAACTGAAGAACTACAAAGAATATCAGGTTTGTCGGTTGAAGATGCCAAGGAAGTACTCCTCAAAAATGTGGAGAATGAAGTTAAACATGAAATGGCAATGCTTATTAAGGAAATTGAGCAGAAGGCTAAGGAAGAAGCTGATACGAAGGCTAAGAATATAGTTGCACTTGCAATACAGAAATGTGCGGCTGACCACGTATCGGAAGTAACAGTTTCGGTAGTTCCACTTCCTAATGATGAAATGAAGGGTAGAATTATCGGACGTGAAGGAAGAAACATCAGAACTCTTGAGACGTTAACAGGAATTGACCTGATTATCGATGACACCCCTGAAGCAGTAATTTTATCAGGTTTTGATCCGATAAGAAGAGAAGTTGCAAGAATAACACTTGAGAAGCTGATACTTGACGGAAGAATCCATCCGGCAAGAATTGAGGAAATGGTGGAAAAGGCAAAAAAAGAAGTTGAGAACACCATTCGTCAGGAAGGCGATAACGCCACTTTTGAAACGGGAGTGCATGGTTTGCACCCTGAAATTGTAAGATTGCTTGGTAAATTAAGGTACAGGACCAGTTATGGGCAGAACGTCCTCAATCACTCCATAGAAGTTGCGCATTTAGCCGGAATGATGGCAGCGGAACTGGGAGTTGATGTTACTCTGGCAAAGAGAGCCGGTTTGTTGCATGATATCGGTAAAGCAGTGGATCATGAAGTTGAGGGTTCACACGTAACGATTGGAGCGGATCTTGCCAAGAAGTACAAGGAAAGTAACGAAGTTATCAGTGCTATTGCTTCACACCATGGTGACATAGAAGCTACAAGTATAGTAGCCGTATTGATTCAGGCAGCAGATTCCATATCGGCTGCAAGACCTGGAGCAAGAAGGGAATCTCTGGAGTCCTACATTAAAAGGTTGGAGAAGTTGGAAGAGATCGCAAATTCATTCCAGGGAGTTGAAAAGTGCTTTGCAATACAGGCAGGAAGAGAAGTTCGGATCATGGTCAAGGCAGAAGAAGTACCAGATGCGGAAATAGCTTTAGTTGCAAGGGATATAGTTAAAAAGATTGAAAATGAACTGGATTATCCGGGACAAATTAAAGTAAATGTAATTCGTGAAACAAGATTTATTGAGTATGCAAAATAATTATATTTTGATATAATTGGTATAAAAAGCGTGGATATACACGCTTTTTATGCTTGTATGGGGTTTTTAATTTGTAAGACTTATGTAAATATATAGATTACAAAAAGTATTATAGATTGGAAAACTTGATTTTCATGATATTGTATTAAGGAAATTGAAACGCGATGTAAAATCTTTATTGCGTTCAATATAGAAATGGAGGATACACAGTTTGAACATATTGTTTATTGGTGATATTGTCGGCAATCCGGGACGAAAAGCGGCTAAAGAAATGATACAAAAATTAAAAAAAGAAAGGCAGCTTGATTTTTGTATAGCCAACGGTGAAAATGCAGCAGGTGGGAGCGGTATTACATATGTAGTAGCGCAGGAACTCTATAAATCCGGAGTTGATGCAATCACACTTGGAAATCATACATGGTCAAAAAGGGAAATAACCAATTTTATTGATTCGGATAATTGCATAGTCAGACCTGCAAACTATCCTGAAGAGTTGCCGGGTAAAGGTTCAACTATCATCTCTAACGATAAGGGTAAAATCGGTGTATTAAATCTTATGGGTCGGATTTATATGGACAGTATAGATTGTCCATTTAAAGCAGCAGAGAGAGAAATAGCCGAATTGAAGACACAGGTTAAAGTTATTGTGGTAGACATACATGCTGAGGCAACAAGCGAGAAATGCGCTTTGGCATGGTATGTTGACGGTAGGGTAAGCTGTGTTTTAGGAACTCATACTCATGTGCAGACAGCTGATGAAAGAATTTTACCATGTGGTACTGCATTTATTTCAGATGTCGGCATGACGGGACCTAATGAGGGAGTTATAGGTGTGAACAGAGAAATAGTCATTAACAAATTTCTGACCCATATGCCAAATAGGTTTGAAATTGCACAGGGCTCTGTACAATTTAATGCTGTATATCTCGAAGTTGATGAAAAGACAGGCAAGACTTTGAAGATTGAAAGAATAAACACAATTATTGAGTAGGGATGTATTTTAACTCTATATTTTGCTTAAAAAAGGATTTATTTTCCCCTATGTAGAATATATCAGTATAAAGGAAAAGGGGGTAACAATCTATGGAGGTATTAAAGGTTTCAGCGAAGTCAAGCCCAAATTCCATTGCAGGTGCACTAGCAGTCTTTATTAAGGAGAAAGGTTCAGTTGAGATTCAGGCAATAGGTGCTGGAGCATTGAATCAGGCAGTAAAGGCAATAGCAATTGCACGAGGTTTTGTTGCCCCGTCAGGTATTGAACTGGTGTGTATACCCGCTTTTACTGAGGTTGTGATTGATGGTGAGGCAAAGACAGCTATAAAGTTGATAGTTGAAACAAAAAAGTAAATATTTAAATGTTATAAGAACCTTACAGATGAGTAAGGTTCTTAGTTTATGTTAAGGAAATGTTACAAAATTAAAAATTTTTTATTAATACAAACTGATTTATTGCATAATATTTGCCATTATGATAAAATTTAAGTATAAGAGGGGGGAGTATATATGAATAGAAAAAAATCCGCTTTGTTGGCGCTTTTGTTATGTTTGTTATTTGCCGTTTTGTTAACTTCGAACATGCAGACTAATTACGCTGCACAACAGAGCAATGATCAAATCACTATTCTACTGGACGGAGAAAAGCTTACATTTGATGTCGAACCATACATAAAGGATGGAAGGACACTTGTACCATTTAGAGGAATACTTGAAGCATTAGGCGCAGAAGTAATATGGAATCCAACTGAAAGATCTGTAACTGCAAAGAGTGCAAATACAGAAGTTTATTTAAAAATTGGTTCAGTTGATACTTTGGTTAATGGCGAAGAGGTGGTTATTGACGTACCGGCTGAAATTAAGAGTGATAGGACTTTTGTTCCGTTAAGGTTTGTATCGGAAAACCTTGGTGCAACAGTTGGATGGGACGGTACAACAAGGACGGTAGCAATTGCTACAAAGACTTTGGTTGTTGAACCTATTGATGATCCGGGTACTCTTAAAATCGGTGATGTTTTTGATAATGGTAAAATTCAAATTGTAATTGATAAAGTAGAAATATCAAATGAAGATGAGAAGTTATATTTATACGGAAGAGTTAGTTTTAATGATAATAAGATACTCTTAGGTGTTGAGAATACCAATGAATATACAGAATATGCTTTTTTCGATTCTTATGGGGAAGAAAAAGATGGTATGAAGAGTTTTACTGCATCTGCTACATGGGAATTTGCAAGGTACAATGCAAAAAAAGTTATTGTAACTGTTATTTCACAAGATGGTGAGCGTGAAAAAGTAGTTGAAATAAGAGTATAGATATAATAGAGGCAAATAAAAAGGGAGGATGATAATGTATGAAAAGACTTTTTTCGTTAGTATTAATTTTTACTATAGTATTCTCAACACAAGTTATTTTTGCAGCTGATGGTACGGGAAAGAGAGAGACTGCCACCAAGGTTAAGTATTTATCCACACAACCACTTAGTTATAAGCAAGATAGTGATATAGTAATTGACAAAATAAAAAAAGATAAGGAAATATCAATATTGGTGGACTCTTCTTCAGGAATGAATGAGTATGTAAAAGATAACCCGAGTCCTTTTGATTATGCACTGTTTTCGGGTAGTACGACTGAGGATTTGGTAATGAATAGTTCAGATATCAATATTACTGGAAGCGTGCATGGGAACAAAAGCGTTGAAATGAATTTGGGTTCTATTACAGTTGAGGGAAGCATTGAAGCTGTTGAGAAGGTAACTATATCTAAAGGTAAAAAAGTAAATAAAAAAGATAATGCATCTTTTGTTGGGATGCAAGACCTTTCTGGTGAATTTAGGGTTGATGCAATGTATAATGATGGGTATTATATAGCTAAAGGAGAGCCCACTCCTGATTTTGGCGATGGTGTGGATGTTTATGATGTGTCTGGTGAAAAACCAGCTTGGAATATTAATGGTAGTAAACTTGTTTTACCTGAGGGAAAAACTATTTATGTTGAAGGGGATCTTACATTAAGTCTTAGTGAAATATCAGGAGAGGGATTTATTGTTGCAACAGGGACTATTAGTATTAACGTATCTAAATTTACAAGTAAGGATATAGGTATCTATTCGGTAAATGGTGATGTTAATTTTTATATTGGCACAGTTAGCGAAGATGGCGGTGTTGGTCTTTATGGATTGGTGTACGCTCCTAAAGGAACAGTTGTAGCTAATACATCAGCTTTTAATATGGAGGGATGTGTTGTCGCTCAAAACATTGAGTCTGGGTCTGGAGGATTTAAAATTAAATATAATGACTCATTGGGCACAGTGGAAAAGATAAAAACGTATGAAGACGATATAAGAACTATAGCAGTAGCTAGAGAGTCAATAAAGAATTTTGTGGAAGAACTTAAAGAAAGTTATTCAGAATCAGATATTAAGGTAAATATTATAACATATGATGAAAAAGCAAGAATTGGTTTAGAAAAATACAATATCACTGATCGTACTTTGGATGAATTTAACGAATATGTTAACCATATTGATTTAAGTGATAAAGAAGGTGCTAATTTAGGTGATGGACTTAGAATTGCACACTATAATATGGATCCTAACGCAGATAAGTACATTGTAGTATTTTCAGCAATAGATCCTAATAGATGGACAAAAAATGAGGCACCAGGTAATTTTAAGCTTGATAATGGAGAAGAAGTAGGCGATACTTTGATAATGAATACAGGTGGTGATCAGGCTATTGATTATTCCAAAGAAGCCGCTGGTTTGATAAAATCAAGTGCGAGAAAATCTTTCTTTATAGATGTAAATCCTGGGGAAACATTAGGAAGTTTAAGTGGTATAGCAGAAGCTGCTGGTGGTGAATTATTTAATCCTGAAGCTAAATCAGAGCCAGATAAAACAGACTTTGAAAGCGAGCTTAATGATGATCTTATTAATAGTATTTTTGGTACTATTATTAATGATGCATCGTACCTGGAACCAAAGGTTACGGTTTCATTTACTGAAAAAATACCGATGGATAGGGTCGATGTAATTGAGGCTGATGACTTTGATGCTATTACTGCCACTGGTGATTTAGTACTTAAGAGTATTGATAAAGTTAATGTAATTCCAGTAGTGGGTGAAGACAAAGTAAAAATCGAATTAGGTGATATAGGAATTAAGGTTAAGTATGAACAAATAGGTAAAACCACTTATCCAGTAATTCCTGCAACATATACTATTACTAATCCAGTAAATGATGAGGTTGTTGGACAAAGAGTCATTGACATAAGCGCTTTGGATGTAGAAGTTGAATGGACTATTGATATTCAATAATTAGAATTTGATTTAATAAAAAAAGGCTGTGATTAGATCACAGCCTTTTTTTAACCTCATAAACGTTATGTCAAATGAACTTTTTTGTGTTAAAATCTTTTGGTATTCTTTCGGTACTATTTCGGAAATCTTTCGGTAATTAGTTGATTTTTTTTGTTTACAAAAATAGTAACTAAAAGGTATACTATATTTGATTTGAAAAATTAAGATTATTTGGGGGTAAAGGAATTGAATAATAAGAAAATGTTATCGTTTGTTATTTTGTGTGCTTTTTTTGTGCAACTTGTTTTTTGTATTGTGCTGAGTACACCAGCATATGCGGAAGAACTTAGTCCTAGTGTAGAATCAAGTATAATTGGAGATGTAAATGGAGATGGAAGTAGGAACAGCATAGATTTTGCCCTTATGAGAATGGTACTTCTGGGTATGAAAGATGATTTTCCAGTTTCAAATACAGTATGGGCTTCTGATGCTGATGGAAATGGAAAATTTAATAGTATAGACTTTGCATATATAAGAATGTTGTTGTTAGGAATAATTGATGAGCTACCGGCAGAAAAGAAAAATGTGACACCTACCACAATTATAACATCAACACCAGAGAAAACTCCTACACCAAGACCAACACCGACAATAACACCTGCTATACCGACATTTACACCAACAGTGACAGGTGATTTGGATACAGAAAAACCAACAGTACCTCAAGATTTTCATTACATAACAAAGACAGAATCAATGGTAATATTGGCATGGAAAGAATCAACAGATAATGTTGGAGTTAAAGGTTATGATGTATTTGTAGATGATAAATGCTATGCTTCAGTAACTGGAGATGGATGTATCATAGAGGATTTAGATGAAAACTCAACGTATGTCTTTTCAGTTAAGGCAAAAGATGCAGCAGGAAATTATTCTGATTCAACGGAGTATATTGTACTTACAACAATGGAATCGAAAAAGTTAAATAAATTTAAAAAAGTTGTTGGCGGATATAATCATGCTATTGCTTTAAATGAAGATGGAACTGTATGGGCATGGGGATCTAATTCATGGAAACAGTTAGGAAATGGAAATGATGATACATATAGTGTTGTTCCAGGCAAAGTAATTAACTTAACGGATATAAAAGATATCTCAGCAGGGGGTAACCATAATTTAGCATTAAGAAAGGATGGTACAGTATGGGCGTGGGGAGCAAATCATTCTCGTCAATGCGGTGTAGAAAATGATAAGAATAGGTTTAAAATATCTACTCCCATAAAGGTAAATGGATTAACAGATGTAAAGCAATTATGTGCAACATATGATGGAAGTTATGTATTAAAAAATGATGGAACAATATGGTCATGGGGCGACTATAATGAAATACCAACAAAGTTAGAACAGTTTTCAGACGTAAAAAGTATTTCGTCAAATTTTTACCGTATCTATGTTATAAAAAATGATGGCACTATTTTGGAGTACAATGAAAATTCTATTTCAGATGAATTTAAATTTACTAACGCTAAAAAAGTTGTAGGCGAGGACGGGCATGTTGTTGCAATGGATTGTAATGGAAATGCTTGGTATAAATTATATAAAAAAGATCCTATAAAGGTTCCAAATCTATTAAACATAATTGATGTTACTGTAAATTCTGATGAATATGCATTTTTATTAAAGGATGGAACGGTATGGACATGGAGAGAAAACGAAGCGAGTTTGTTCTTTAATGGTGACAAAAATATGCTGCCAGTTAAAAAAGAAAAATTAGATAGTATTGTAAGTATTAGTTCTAGAGTACAGAGTTCATTTGCTATAAGAGAAGATGGTTCAATTTTTGCATGGGGTGTTAATGGAGAATGGAATCAGGGAAATGGATTGTCAATACAAAATTATCCAACAAAAGTAGGTATGTACATACCTAAATATAAGGATAACACGGTAAAAATAGCATATAATGATAGTTGTGGTAAATACCAAGTTAATGAAGACGGTACTGTAGAGTACATTCAAAAAGGTACATATGGCTCAAATATTAATTTGAACGGCTTGTCGGATGTAATAGATATATTTGCAGGAAATGATTATATATTGGCTTTAAAAAGTGATGGAACAGTATGGGCTTGGGGAGCAAATAAATTTGGTCAACTTGGCGATGGTACAACAGTAGATAGAATGTCACCTGTAAAAGTGACAAATTTATCTGAAATAATTGAAATAAAAACAAGTGTTACAAATCAAAGTGATTTCTGTTCATTTGCAATAAAAAGAGATGGAACAGTGTGGGCATGGGGAAAAAATGACAAAGGACTATTGGGAGATGGAACAAATACTAATAGAGAAACTCCAGTAGAATTAACTGATGTAGAAGGAAGAGTATTATCAGAAATAGTTGATATAAAGCTTAGTAATAGTCATATATTGGCATTAAGAAATGACGGAACAGTGTTTACATGGGGAAAGAATGAATATGGTCAACTTGGTGATGGAACGACAATAGAAAGATACAAACCTGATATAGTAACAAATCTGTCAAGAGTTATATCTATAGCAGCTAGGTATAATGGTTCATTGGCGTTGAAAAATGATGGTACTGCATGGGGATGGGGCTCAAACATAACAGGAGCATTAGGGATAGGTAATAACACTGTATGCTATAACCCTACTAGAGTTATTGGATTGAATAATATAGTTGCAATAGACGAAGAGTTTTCTGCGTCAACAACATTCATTACCCAAGACATGTCAATGTGGAAATGTGGTTATGTAACTGGTTATATTTTCACACCAGTGCGCGTAGCACTGGAAAACGATGCAAACCTAAGGTACATAACAATAAACAACAGCTTCCTTGAGTCCTTTGATGAAGACATCACTGAGTACAATGTAATTCTGCCAGTTGGCACAACCTCTGCTCCAAATATAGGACTTAGATTGTACCACCCCTACGCAACATACAATATAGTTCAACCAGACACTGTAGATGGAATCGCCATAATCGAAGTAACGGCATGGGATGGTGAAACAAAGAAAACCTACAAAATTAAATTCAATCAGCCAGAGTTTGCTGAATACAAAGAAAGCTATCACTTTGGTGAAAGTGGAACAGGAGCATCGGGTAACTTCTCTCGTACTTACACTGACATGACAGCAGATGCACCAGGCTTTGAAATTGCATTTAGCAGAACCTACAACTCAAAGAACATGAAAGTTGGAGGGTTTGGTAGAGGCTGGACTTTCGGATTTGAATCAAAAATTGAAGATACAGGGTACATTGGAGTTAAACAAATAACTTTACCGGATGGAAGTGTAAATCTCTACGAGTGGAGCGGAAGTGAATATGTTGCTGAAAATAGCAGGAATAAATTAACTATGAATTCAGAAGACACATTCCTCCTTACGACAAAGGATCAATATACATACCACTACGATGAATATGGACATCTTGATTGGATGAAAGACAGGAACGGAAATACAGTTTCAATAAAGGTCAGTTCTAATGGAAAGGTAAATTCTGTAACAGATCAAACTGGCAGAACGTATAATATAACTTATGAAAATGGTTTTATACGTTACATAACTGATGTTGAAGGTGGCAGACAGGTAGAGTACCAGTATAAGAACGATAACTTATGGTATGTAAAAGATGCTTGTGGCATACTTACACAGTATGCGTATAGTCAGTATACATTTGATGATAAAATAGGCCCTGTTAGCATATTGTGTCAGGTTCGTGATAAGGATGCCAATGCATTGGAAGCGATTGATTGTTATGAAACAGGCGAGAATAAGGGGAAAGTATGGAAAACTTATGACCGCAATGGCAATGAATTAACATATGAATATTTCCCTAATGAATCAAGAAATACAATAACCGATTCAAAAGGAAAAAGGACAAGCTATTGGTATGATGAAAGCTATTATAATGTTGTAACCATTGATTCAGAAGGTGGATTTAGCAAGACAACCTATAGTGTTGATGAAAATGGTGAAAACAAATACGGCGAAGCTGAAGCTGTGCTAGATAGAAATGGAAATAAGACAATCTACGAAAGAGATGCTGAAGGAAATATAACAAAAGTTACCAACCCTGACTTGACCATAAAAGAATATGATTATGACTCTCGCAACAATCTTATCTGGGAGAAGGATGAAGAGGGTAATTTCACATTCTATGTTTATGAGGAAAATTTGCTAAAACAAAAGGCAACACGTTTGGAAAAGCTGACTTCTACCGATAGGAGCAGTTATCCAAGAGTTAGCGATATTAATACTGATGGGTACTCCATTGTTGACTATGACTACTATAATTATTCTTCAACACCAAACAATGATAGTACATACAAGGTTTATGGCTTACTTAAGACACAAACTCAAAGTACTGGATCAGAAAATATTGTAAATGAGTACAAATATCATGCAAACGGAAATGTAAAATCTGTTAAAAACCCTCAGACAAGTGAGTTGACCATCTACAGTGATGTGGATTACACTCCTGAATATGGCTGGATGTTGACCGAAACATTGCCTTCAGGAAATACTACTGAATATCATTATAATGATAACGGACAACTAATTGAAACCTTGATTATGGATGCAAAAGATGCTTTCAAAGCAAGCCATTCTGTAATTGTATATGACAGCTGTGGCAGAAAGCAACAAGAAGTATCAGCCAATCTCTATGATGAATTCATAGCAGGGGGCAATGCTCCTGACATCGGTACAAGGTATTCATATAACTCTTCATGGCAGTTGGAAAGTATTACTGATGCGGAGGGCAATGTTACAAAATATCATTCCTACGATATTTACGGTAATGCTGTGGTTGAAGAAAAACCTAATGGTGGGGTATATAAATATGAATTTGATTCCTTTAGTAGGCTTTTGAAGGTGTGGTTCAAGGACACAATGGACACAGCAGATGACAAGTATTTGTTGTTGTCGGAGTATTCCTATACTGCGGCACAAAATCCTGTTAAAGTCGAATTGAGGCATTTAGATGCCAGCAAGACTGCTAGAACAGCATATTATAGCGATTATGCAGGAAGAACCACAAAGATTGTTTATCCTGTTGATGCGAAAGGCGTAAGTTCCTTCACTCAGGCAAGCTATTATGGAAATGGTAAATTAAAAGAGTCTACCGATAGAAACGGTTACACTACATATTTCAATTACGACCTATTTGATGTATCAAGCGGGCAAAGATATGATGAAAAATGGACTCCAGTTGAAATTAATGGTGAGGAAGTAAAATACAATTATTCAAAAGTGTATTACGATAATGCCGGAAGAGCAGTTGAGGAGTGGACAGGTGTTGGAACAGTTGATGAAGGTGGCGGATTGGTTGATAAAGATGCGTATCCGTCAAAATACATAAAGAAGACAACTGGCTACTATAAAGATGGAAAAATTAGCAGTGTTCTATACAATGATGGCAGAAGAGCAGATTACGGATATGACACGGACAGAAATCTCAATAAGGAGATTACAAAGAAGAATGACACGGAAAGCATTACAGTGGAGTACATAAACAATTACCTTGGGAAGCCAGAGAGTAAAAAGCTCCATATAAATAAAGGAGATATTTATCCTAATACATACTCCAACAATAGTGACGAAATAGTTGAAACAGCTTATACCTACGACAAAGAAGGTAATTTGAAGACAATAGAAATAGATGATGTGTATACCGAAGAGGACGCAACCGATACACATGTAATTACGTATACTTATGATAATTTAGGCAGAAATACAGGTACTGAGGAGTATGTTGTAACTGAGGACGGAACTGTAAAGAAACTGACAAATAAAGTTACTCTCAACTGGGAAGGTAAGCCAGTTACTGTTCAACAACTAGAAGATGATGTTGTAAAAAGGACAACCACCAATCACTACAATCAAAGAGGCTTCCTTGATACTGTAACGGACGCAATGCCAGCATCTAAAACAGGTGTTACCTATTACGGCTATGACCGTGGAGGAAGAAAGGTTTGCGAGGTAGCACCAAAGGATTATATTGCCGGCAAGTCCATAGAGGATTTGAACAGAACAGTTTATGAATATGATTTGCTTGACAGGGTTGTAACAGTTTCATATAACGGACGTATCGGGTATTTTGATGAAAGTGGAAATTGGGTTGAGCCGACAGAAGCGGTTAGTATAGTGCAAAAATCATATACTTATGACAAAAATGGCAATGTACTGACAGAGGTTGATGCAGAAGGCGATGCTACACAATTTGCATACAATCCATCAAATAAGGTGAAGGCGATACTTGATCCTGTTGCAGCTGATAATGGTTTTACCCTTGCAAATGCGCCAAAGAGGTTTAATTATGATGCATTAGGAAGAACAGTTGAGGAAATAACAGCAAGGGAAGAAAAGAGCGGTAAAGACTATACAACCTATGAAAGTATCAAGAAGTACGATTACGATGATGCTGGAAATGTTAAGGCTGTAAGGAGTAAGAAAAATTCAGGTGCTGTGGAAAAGACACTTGAAGCTGCAGAATATGACTATTTGGGCAATGTAATAACCAAGACCGATGGAAATGAAAATACCACAATATATGAGTACAATAATTTGGGCAAAGTCAGGAAGGTTGTTACTCCGGCTGATGACAGTATTAATTCCAATACAGTCTATTATCAGTACGATAAAGTGGGTAATTTAAAAAATGCAGTAGATACAAAGGGTACAGCATCTGTTACCACTGACGATGTACAGCAGTTGTATTCCTATGACAACAGAGGCAATGCTCTTAACTACACCATTCAAAAGCTTGATGGAACACAAAGGGTCAGTAAATCTACCGCTTATGACATCTATGGCAACAAGCGTTTTGAAACTGATGGCAATGAAAATACAACTTCCTATGAATACAATGAATTAAATAAGCTTGTTAAGAGCTCGATTGATGTATATGATATTGATGGGAATAAGACAACACACACAAAGGGTTATGATTATGACAAGAATGGAAATGTGTTGGTGGAGACTGATCGTTTGAATAATTCTGTTAACTACACCTATGATAGTTTAAACCGTTTGAGGGAGAAAAAAGATCCATACGGTAAGAGCGTTGAGAAATTAAATTATTACAGTGACAATACTCAATCAGAAGCTTTTGATGCATTAAACAACAGGACATTATTTGTATATAATAAAAACAACAAGCTTACTTCAACAACAGACGCAGAAAACCATGTAATCTCCAATACTTATGATGTAGCAGGGAATGTAAAAACCAAAGAAGATGGAAGAACAAACACAACCTATTACGGTTATGATGAATTTGGAAGTCTAACAGAAGTAACAGCTGAGGTTGACGGAAATTTGCAGACTACTGTATATACGTATGACTTGAATGGCAATATGACAAGCCAGAGAGATGCAAAGCTCAATAAAACAATATATGAATACAACGCTGCCAACAAGCTTGACAAGAGATATGTTGACGGTCAGACCGATTCGGAAAACTATATCTATAACGCAGATGGAAGCCTGTACACAAAGGAAGACAAAAAGGGTATTGTAACTACATACACCTATTACGCAGATGGCAATGTAGAAGCACAAACAGTTGGAACATCCGGAAAAGAAGGCTATGTAAAAATAGTTTACACCTATGATGGAAACGGAAACCAGACCAAGGCAACACAAACAGCAATTAATAACGGCGTTAAAGCTACAATAATCACAGAACGTGAGTACGATGAGCTCAATAGAGTCAAGTTAAAGAGCGAATATGATTCACTTCTAGCCGAAGCAAACAGGGTTGTAAATAAATTTAAGTACGACATAACGCCCGAAGCTGATGATCTGCCGGGCATAACAGCAAACCTAGAAGGTACTAGCGGTGAGAAGTCAATTGTAT